>JAEEGH010000846.1_pt1 | contig 94681 bp, 67 predicted proteins | sample 9134181 | NCBI WGS metagenome assembly JAEEGH01 (sample SAMN16246544, study PRJNA631951) | gut metagenome | biome: gut microbiome; feature: rumen; material: DP-attached | host: Bos | place: Iran: Karaj | collected 2018-10 | reverse complement strand
GAGTCCATCTACTGTTTCCAAATGGTGTACCAACTCTTCACAGCCAGATATTGAAACCCTCGCAAAGATTGCCAAGCTTCTCAATGTCGGAGTAGAAGAATTGTATAACAAAAAATTCATGGATTCTGTTCTAAGTTGAATTGTGCAAAAATGGCAATAGACATTCAGATGAAACAGAAAAGCGAAAAGCGGTTTCCAAAGTTTGCGAACTTTGGTGAATACTTGTTCTGGTCGTATGCCAATTTGCAAATGCTTTGTGCAGCACTCAACATGGGGAAAGCGAAATACGACAAATCTTGCTACATGATACGTGCCAAGGCTTTCAAGGCTTATAAAGAAGGACGGTGGAACATTCACGATTTGCTGGAGTTCAACGTAGCGAAGATTAAGGAGAACAACTACTGCTGGTATTGCGGCAAGGAAATGGAACCATCAAAACTGACAAAAGACCACGTTTTCCCAAGAAGCAAAGGCGGAGCCAACGATATGGATAATATCATCATGGTGTGCAAGACCTGCAACTCTTCGAAGGGCAACATGGACTTGTTCGAATGGTATTGCGAAGTGCGTAAGGAGTGGCCACCCCTCAATATCTTGGTACATTATCTGAAGAACATCTATCTATATAGTATAGAAAACGGACTAATGGATAAACATGCTGAGGAAATGGATGCAATGGATTTACCATTTAACTATAGGTATATTCCTCTTGATTATCCACAATCAGAAAAATATTTGTAAAAATGGATAGCCATATATTATACAAGTATTTAGACGCAGAAGGCGGATTGAAGATGCTAGAAAATAGCACCTTGAAGTTCACTAATGCTATAAAGTTTAACGACCCATTCGACTGCCATCCATCATTAATTGACTATTCAAATATCCCGAATAAAATAAAGGGGAACAAAGCTGGTGAGTTATTAGTTAAAATGTATGCTGGAACGCCAAAACGTATAATTGATGGCACATGGATATGCAGCCTTACAAAAAGGAATGACAATTTACTGATGTGGAGTTATTATTGTAACCATAAGGGAATTTGCGTTGGATTGAATATGCAAAAAGTTAAAATGAGTCTTTCCGAATATGAAGGAATCCCTATTGGATGCCCTGAGATAGAAGTTCAATACAAAAATATAATTGAAAAGCCTGACTATTTCCGAAATATGGGCAAACAAGACTTTCTCCACTACCAAATAGGAACAAAGGCTACTGCATGGGGCCATGAAGAAGAAGTACGTTTGTATACTCGAGGGGATAGGCTTATGAACTTACTCAATTACAATATGGAGCCTTATTACCTAAAAATTGACGGAGAATGCTTTGAGACTTTATATCTTGGAGTAAGAATTGGAGATAATGACAAAAACGAGATCGTTAATGCAGCAAGAAAATTAAATTCCACTATTTTGATATATCAAATGGTAACCGATAGTGTTGCCTTCAAGTTGAATACAGAAGCAATATAAAATATGGCAAATACTAACTTAGCAAATGCGAAGACGGCGAAGAACGATGAGTTCTATACGCAATATCCCGATATTCAGAAGGAGATAAACGCCTATTTGGACTATGACCCGAATGTGTTTCGTGGCAAGACGGTGCTGTTGCCTTGTGATGATCCAGAGTGGAGTAACTTCACCAAGTTCTTTGCTCAGAACTTTGAACTGCTGGGATTGAAGAAACTGATTTCCACCAGTTACGCACCAGAAAGCAAAAAGTACAAGATGCCATACCAGCCGACACTCTTTGAGACTTCACAACCTCACTTCTCGGCTGACAAGAGTAAGACGCATGGCAAGATTTTCGTGCTCGAACGTGATGTGACTGGCGATAATCGTATCAACATCGAAGATTTGCAATGGCAGTATCTGGAGGGTGACGGTGATTTCCGAAGCAAGGAAATACGTAAACTTCGTGATGAGGCCGACATTATTGTAACTAATCCGCCTTTCTCGCTGTTCCGTGAATTTGTTGTTTGGTTGATGGAGTCGTATAAAGAGTTTATGGTCATTGGTAATTTGAATGCAATATCTTATAAAGAAGTTTTTCCGTTGATAAAAGACAACAAAATGTGGCTTGGGGCTACAGGATATATTACAGATATGGTGTTTGGTGTTCCTGAGGGCACTATAATAAAAGAGAGCGATAAAGCTAAAGCAGAGCGATTAGGATATATCGGCAATTATACAAGGCTTGGAAATTCATGCTGGTTTACTAATGTAGATCATGGCCGCCGCCATCAACCTTTACGCCTGATGACTATGGCAGAAAACCTGAAGCACAGCAAGCACAAAGATATTCGCGGGCGTGAAGATTATGTTCACTACGAGAATTATGATGCTATAGAGGTCCCCTATACAGATGCTATCCCATCTGACTATGAGGGGGCTATGGGCGTTCCATTAACATTCTTAGACAAATACTGCCCAGAACAATTTGAAATAATTGGCCACCCGCATGGTGATTATGGACTTGAATTAGGGCTAAAGCCTTTCCCTCGTGAACTAAAAGAACTGAATAAAGGACTTCGGGACGGTGATCTTTACTACATGAAAGATGGCAAACCCGAACTGCCATATCGTCGAATATTAATCCATAAAAAGCAATCATTATGAGAACAACATTGGAACAATTTACCGTTGAACAGATTTGTGACGGGTTTGAATATAACGAGCTGGAAGGCAAAGGTCTTTATGGATTGTCGGGCAAGCTGACTATTCAGCCCGAGTATCAGCGTAACTATATCTATGCTGACGGCAAACGTGATGTGGCTGTTATTGAATCTGTGTTAAAAGGGTATCCACTTGGACTAATATATTTCAACCGTGTGGATGATGGACGGCTTGAAGTACTCGATGGTCAGCAACGGATTACTTCACTTGGTCGTTTTCTTCGTAACAAGTTTGCCGTGAAGATTAACGGACTGGAGCAAATCTTCGATGGACTGAACGAGGGGATGCAACGCAAGATTCTCGATACAAAGTTATTGATTTATATATGCGAAGGAGAAGGCGACGACGCAGAGAAGGAAATCAAGGACTGGTTTAAGACTATCAATATTGCAGGCATTCCGCTTAATCAGCAAGAGGAATTGAATGCAGTCTATAGCGGGGAGTTTATCACGCTTTGCAAGGCAGAGTTTAGTAATTCTCAAAACGCTAATATTCAGCGTTGGGAAAGTTATGTTAAAGGCCCAGCCAATCGTCAGCAGTTTCTGGCTACGGCATTGGAATGGGTAAGTAAGGGCAATGTGGCAGGCTATATGAGTGCCCATCGTCGCGATACAAACATCAACGAAATCAAGACTTATTTCAATACCGTTATAGATTGGGTTGATAGCAAGTTCGATGATATATATCCAGAAATGCAGGGATTGAACTGGGGCGAACTTTACGAGCGTTTTCATACAAAGCCATACGACCACACAGAATTATCGGCAAAAGTCCGCGAACTGATGAATGATGACTTTGTTGGTAATCACCGAGGAGTATTTGAGTATGTGCTTGGCGGCTGTCAAGATACAAAGCTCTTGAATGTCCGCTTGTTCGACAAGCCCACCATGCGCAAAGTGTATCAGCAACAGACCGATAAGGCAAAGGCCGAGGGCGTTAGCAATTGTCCTTACTGTGCCTTCGGTCACGACCAGAATGCCCGCCGCATCTGGAAACTGGAAGAAATGGATGCCGACCATGTGACTGCATGGAGCAAGGGTGGCTCAACTGATATTGAAAACTGCCAAATGTTATGCAAGACACATAATAGGGCGAAAGGGAATAGATAGTTATGGGAGTTTCCGTGGATACAATTAACAATATTGTTGAGGAATTATCAAAAGTAGTTCCGTGTGGTTTCTTAATGTCGGAAGAATTTGAAACGGAATGTAAAAATAGTGGTTTTTGGGGCAGATGGAATTTCTTCCACGCAAAAGTCACTTTGAACGGTGGTAATATGTTTGCTTCACGTGAAGACAAAGCAAACATATTGTTAGATAGCATGTGTCATGATCTAAGTAATAATAGTTATCGTGCATTATACAAGTTTATTTCGTTAATAATTAAAAGTTATTGCGAGCATGAGAACCTTAGGATTAATCTAAATGAGTTGAGATTTTTATTACGCTCTATCGGTATTACAAAAATAACAGAAATAGAACCATACGATTCTAATTCTCCTTTTACCCAAAATCTAATAATAGAAATCAATAAATGGGATGAAATAAAAAACGCGATAACAGAACTTGAAAATGATTGCAGGTATGCTGAAACAACAATGGATTACCAAAATCTTGGAAATTCATGTCGTCATTTGATTATAAAGGTTGCCCAATTAGTATATGACCATAAAGTACACGATAACATAACAGATGATGGAAAAATAATTGGCAAATCTGATGCGGTCGAAATGTTGTCAAGTTTCTTTTCACATTCCCTAAAAGGGAAACATAATAAATATCTAAAAGAGTATGCTCAAGCAACAAATAATCTTGTGAATAAACTCACTCATGATACAAGTGCATCAATGAAGGATATGTTGATTGCTGTTTCTGCGACTATGAATCTTGTTTATATTGTTGGAACAATAGGAGGTAAGTTTAATAATGATTATTTTGTATAATATTTAAAAAATGAGATAATATGAAAGGAACGGCATCACATCTACTAGAGTTTCTTGAAGGAGCCAGAAAAAGATTTATCATACCAGTGTACCAGAGAAATTACGACTGGAAACGGGAGAACTGCAAACAGTTGTTCGATGACCTTGTTAGCGTAATTAAAGAAGGAAAATCCACACATTTCTTTGGTAGCATTGTTTCGTATGCCCATAGTAGGGACGAAGTTGTGCTAATTGACGGACAACAGCGTATTACGACAATTTCGTTGATTCTTATTGCGATGATCAACGCAATGAAGAAAGGCGTATGTGTGCCTGAAGATTCTAGATTGGCAGAGATACTGGAAGATACCTATATTGTGGATAAATACAGAAGAGAAGAACGTAAGGTAAGGCTGAAGCCCTTCCGCGATGACTGCACGGCTTTCGATAGATTAATTTATAATGAAGAGGGTGAGTATATCCAAGACTCAAAGGTAACTATTAATTATAAGTACTTCTATGACAGAATCGTTCAACAACAGGAACTGACTCTGGATGATTTATATAAGGCTATTGACAGTCTTGAAATAATCGACATAGAATTAGAGCCACAACATGGCGATAATCCCCAGTTGATTTTCGAGAGCCTGAACTCTACAGGGTTGGATTTAACTGAAGCAGACAAAATTAGGAACTTCGTACTGATGAACTTGGCACCCAATATTCAGGAACAATTCTACGATAAATATTGGAATAAGATTGAGAAGTGTAGTGGCAATGAACTGGATGGTTTCGTCAGGAATTACCTTACTATTAAGCAAGGTGTAATTCCTAATCAAAAGAAAATATACTTCGCTTTTAAGGAATACACCAAGCGATATGATGACATCGAAGAAGTACTGAAGGAAATGCTTATATATGCCAATACCTATCGTGACATTAAAGAGTATCAGGTAGGCGACAAAGATACTAATGAAATAGCTAAAAGGCTGGATTTGCTGGATATGACAGTAGCCTATCCTTTCTTAATGGCATTTCTGGTATATGCTAAGGAGGTGGAACTGCCTTTGTCGGAAATTCATCAGGTCTTTGCATGTATTGAGACCTTTATCTTCCGTCGCTTGATGTGCGACCTGCCTACAAACGCACTGAATAAAATCTTTGCTACTCTTCATGGTGCCGTATTGAAAAGCAAACGAGACTCTGATACATATTCGTCCGTGATGATTTATATACTTGAAAGCAAAAAGTTGTCGAGTTCATTTCCGAAGGATGAAGAGTTTATCAATGGCTTTACCACAAAGAAAGTGTATTCCATGCAGGCAAAGAATAAGATGTATATCTTTGAAAGGCTGGAGAATGGTAGCAGCGTAGAAAAGAATGATGTGGTGGAGAATATTGAGCAAGGCATCCTGACCATTGAACATATTATGCCACAGACCCTCAGCAACACATGGAAACAGGATCTTGGCGCTGATTGGGAAGAAATTCAGGAGAAGTGGCTACACACCATTTCAAACCTAACTTTGTCCGGCTATAATATCAAATATAGCAACAGGCCTTTTATAGAAAAGAGGGATATGGAGAATGGTTTCAAACAAAGCGGACTACGGCTTAATCATTACATAGCCCAATTTGACAAATGGAGCGAAGAGGAATTGGAGCAGAGGAAACAGGAATTGTCACGTATAGCTAAAGCTATCTGGAGTTATCCTGAAACTAGTTTTGAACCGGAAGTAATAGATGATGATATAGTTAATCTTTCTGAAGATAACGGTATTGCTACTGGCAGAAAGCTGCAATATTATATTTTCCAAGATGAAAAGGAAGATGTGGATGAATGGTCTGAAATGATGTGGGCTGTCATCAACAAACTCTTTGCCATCAATCCTGTCATCCTCTACGAAGAAGCTAAGAGCAATAAGAATGTGTGGTTTTCCACAACTGAGGCATCTAAGCACTACAAGAAGATCGCAGAAGGATTATTCTATTGCCCATCAAGGAGTAGTACATGGAACAAGATGGCTATTTTAAAGAACCTCTTCCGATTATATCAGATAGATGAGGACGACTTGCAATTTGGATTAAAACCGATTAAACAATAAATAAGCACCTCAAATAAGAATACTGTCATATGATAGACAATATAGATTTTGACAAATTGCTCCCGTATAAGGATGATAAAAAGCATAGTTTTGAAGAAATGTGCTACCAGTTGTGCTTGGATGAGTATGGAACAAAGGGGGCATTTACATCTATCGATGATAGCGGTGGAGGTGACGGTGTTGAGTATTATTTAACCCTTCCTAATGGCGACATTTGGGGATGGCAATGCAAATTCTTTGGTCGTTTTGATGAAGGGGGCCGCAAGGAGCAAATAAAGAAATCCTTGGGAAGAGCTTATGCTATTCATGGCAATAAACTAAAAAAATGGTTTCTTTGTAGTAAATTATCACTAACAGATAAAGAAAAAGAATGGTTTGATACACAATTAAAATCTACTCAAAAGGGAGGAAAGCCAATTATACCGGCGATTGCCCCAACAGTATTAATACATTGGGGCGATAGTGAAATATTATCGTTACTTAGAAATCATATTAGTATCTATAATTTCTTTTTTAACGACAAAATAATATCTTTTAGTTGGTTTAAAGAGAAAGCAGATGAAACCTTTAGCAAACATATTATAAAGTCAAAATATGATTCAGAACTCTATTGCCCAATGGATCGTCAGCATGAAATATATAACCGTGTTGGGGGTAAGAAACAGGCAGATGAGTTGAATAAAAGATGTTTAGAATTGAATATTAAGGCTTTTGCTGATGAATATTATAACGCAATAAAAGAGTTGCATAACTTTATTCCAGAAAAAGAATACAAATCTCTCTTTGACAAATATGTGCCACAAATTATATCTATGAATACCCTCGTTAATGATGGGAATTCTATTATCAACCAATATATAGAAATATTGGCTAATAAAGATATGTATGAACAGATGGCTTGGGTCTCTAATATAACAGTTTACAGAGACAAATATAATAGTTCAAATAAGATTTTATCGGATATATTAAATGAGATTGAATCATCTATAATAGGTTGGTCTCACCAAGATTTGTGTAAAGACAAAAAGGATAAAGAGTCTATTGAGGAGCACAGGAATGTTTTGTTAAATCCATATTTTATTCTTAGAAATTATGGAAGAGGTTATTTGAATATATTGGAAGATATTGAATTTATTACAGAGCATGAATTACATATTGCAGGAAAAGCTTCGCAAGGGAAAAGCAATTTAGCCTTAAATGTGTATGAAGAAAGTATAAAGAATGGTAACCCTGCATTATTCTTGCTTGGAAGAGAATTTAAGAATAGTTCTTCATTAGAAGACCAGATATTACAATTGTTAGACCTACGTGATGGCTGGAACTTTGAGAAGTTTCTCCAAGTACTTGATATGTATGGGAGATTGTCAAATACTAAAGCCATTTTTATTATAGATGGTTTGAATGAAAATCTTCATTGGAAAGAAATTTGGAGTGAAAATCTTGATAGGCTTATAGCAAAATTTAAGCGATTAAATTATGTGTTGTTTATTACAACATATCGTGCTTCATACGAGACAGAAATATTTCCTCATAATTATTTTACAGTAGATGCACAGAATTATTATAAAAGAATATTTGTATCAGGATACGACATAAATATCAATGAGGCTATCGATAAGTATTCAAACTATTATGAAGTGAATATTAGCAGACTTTCATCTGCCATAAAGATATTTAGGAACGAGCCCATATGTCTCAGGTTATTTTTTGAAGCTCATAGAAGGCAAACAGTTGAACTAATCCATGACAGCGTTATATATGCTTTCGAAGAATATCTATCCAATTGCATAAATAGTATTTGTAATCTTTTAGGAATCAAATTTGGGAAAGCACATGTCAAAACATTATTAAACAAATTGATATTGTATTTATGGGAACATGACAGCAACGGTATTCCCTTAAAAGACCTATCTGATTTTAAAGAATCAGAATTGGAAGCATTTAATCATGAGGACATCCTTCTTTATAGAGATTTCCGTGAAGTTGAAGAATTCTGTTTTACTTATGACTTAATTGCAGGTTATCTAATTGCATCACATCTACTTGATGGCATTAGGACTAATGATGAGATGGTGACGCAAGCAGACTCCGACCTATTTAAAAAGAAATTAGCAGAAAGGGAAAATCCTCTTTTTGATGTCATTACAAATTGTTACATATTGTTGGCTTCTCGTAAATTCGGAATAGGTTTTTGTACATATTTACCTTTTCCAAACGAATACATCATTGATGCAATCTATGGGGTTACTAAAGATGGTATTGATAAAGATTTTAATATTATTGCACCATGGATTGAAGAAAAATTCGCTAATAATCCAACATTATTATTTGCTAAATTTATTAGTATTGCAATAGAGCCCGACAACAAATTGAATTTCATTTTCTCCTCACAACTTTTAACAAAATTGGCTCTACCGAACAGAGATTTATCATGGACAGAATACATTCGTTCACCCTATAGGAATGGAAAACGCATAGACCAACTTATCAAAGGATTAGAGAATCATAGTAAGACAGGAGGAAATAAAGAAAAACTATATTTGGGTGCCCATGTCGCAATGTGGTGTTTGGCAAGCGTAAGTCACCAACAAAGATATGAGGCATCTAAAGCTCTTTACTGGTATGGCCGCACATATCCTGTAGAATTTTTGGAAGTAGTTAGACTGGGGGCAGAAATTAATGATCCTTATATACCAGAAAGATTATACGGAGTAGCCTATGGCGTAGCATTAGCAATGCAAGACTTAGATAACAGCAATCCGCTTATTTCAGACTATTTGATTCCTCTTGCTAGACTAGTGTATGAAAAATTCTTTTGCAGAGATAATATTACAAGTTGTCACTATCTTTCAAGGATCTATTGTCGAGGGATAGTAGAACTAGCAAGTATGTATGGTACAGTTTTTTCTGCAGAAGAAATAACATGCATTTTTTCTCCCATCCCCAAAATTAGTAAGGATAACATAGAAGAATGGGAAGAGCAAGAAGGTTTCGACCATGTAATAAGGATGGATTTTAGCAATTACCAATTAGGCCATTTAATAACACATGGAGGTTCTTATTCAAATCCACCACTAAAGAAAAAATCCAGATGGTTCCTCCATCAAAGAATACATGAATTAGGATGGAATGAGGAACAATTTGAAGCTATTGATAATAACATCAACAGTGATAATTGGTCACGCTATAATGATAATTCAAAAATTGATAGATATGGCAAGAAATATTCCTGGATTGCTTATTATGAATTAGCAGGTATTCTTGATGATGTTGGACTATTACATAATGAGTGGAATGAATATCGCCCAATAGCATCAGACATAGATCCGTCCTTCCCAGAAAAAGATTCATCAATCGAATTGCTTAAAGACAATTTCTTGGGAGATAAATCTATTAACACAAAAGAATGGATAGAAACAGATATTCCTATAGAACTTGATTCTTTATTATATGGGAAATTATTAGAAAAAGAAGAACATACTTTTATCTGTATGTATGGTTACTTTTGTTCCAAAAATTCTAAAATAGGGCGCCAACGCTTTACTTTTGTAAGGCCATTAATTGTTAATAATGAAGATTACGATGATTTCTTCTCTTTATTGTCCAAACAAGATTTAGGTGGAAGGTGGTTACCGGAAATACAGACCAATTCTAATATTTTTGCTGGGGAAATGCATCTACCGTATGTAGGGTGCGCTTCGAATCTTGTCGAAATGTCATTTATAACAGGTTATAAACTAGTTGGCGATATTAATGATGAGGAAGATAATGAATTTTTATATCTTCTTAAAAAGTTTGGTAATTATTCTGAAATCCGACAGCAGCCTATAACAAGAGATTTTAAGGTGCTTTTACCAACAATGGAGTACTATTATGAAACTGATTTTTCACATGATACAGGAAGGAGTATCTCATATGAGATTTCTTCTTCAGAAAAGTTAAGACCTCAATCTCAATCGTTTGAGATGTTAGATGCAAACGGCAAAAAAGCTAGTGTCAATACAGTGTATTCTAAAGACTATAATAATCATCAGCATTTTGTGTTTTTAAGAAAAGACATTTTAGATCATTTCTTGGACAATAATAATATGAAAATGGTGTGGGCAATATGGGGCGAAAAAGACTATGCTACTCCGATGGCTTTTAAAGTATTTCAACAGATAGAAGAGTACAAAGAGTAGTTCATGTTGATTCTTCCGATTATTAAAAAGCCAAGTGTATAACCCAATGTATGAATTAGATTTTGATTTGTTCGTAAATTATCAATGAATTACAAATGTTTTGAAATAAAAATGTAACTTTGCAAACAGTATGGACGAAAAAATAATAAAAGAAGCATTGCTGAAAGGTGAACGTGTGACACTGGAATGCAAGAGGGCAAAGGCTGAGGTGCCAAAGTCAGTTTGGGCGACTTATTCGGCTTTCGCTAATACCATTGGCGGACTGATTCTGCTTGGTGTGGATGAAGACTTGCAGGAGAAGGACGTTAGTAAGCGATTCCAGATAATTGGTGTGGACGAACCAAGTAAGATTATTACAGACTTCTGGAATACCCTCAACAGCGACAAGGTGAATGAGAACATTCTTCTTGACAGCGATGTGGAGATAGTTAATGTGGATGGAGTGCAGATTGTTTGCATCCATGTTCCTCAGGCAGACTGGATGGCAAAGCCTATCTACCTGAATGGCAATGTATATAAAGGTACGTATAGGCGTAACAACGAAGGTGATTATCATTGTACAGAAGCTCAGGTAAAGGCTATGATACGTGACTCTAATGCTGATGGTAACGATAGCATTCTGATAGAGTATTATGGCATGAATGATATTGATCCCGATTCCTTGCGCCAGTATCGCACAGAGTTCAGACTGGAGAATAACACCCATGTCTGGAATAGGGTTGATGATAAGACTTTCCTCAGAAATCTGGGTGGATATACAGAGGATAGACAGACTGGCAGAGAGGGCTTGACATTGGCAGGACTGATGATGTTTGGCAAAGGACTCGCCATAAGGGACAGATTTGCCAACTTCCGCATGGACTATCTGGATATGAGTCATCTGGTGGGTGATGAGCGTTATCACGACCGACTGACATACGATGGACTTTGGGAAAACAACCTATATCAGTTCTTCCGCATTGTCTCACCAAAAATCCAATTTGATCTGCCAAAGCCGTTTAAACTGGAGAAAGGGTGGAAGAGAAAAGATGATACGCCACAACGTGAAGCAGTGCGTGAAGCCTTTACGAATGCCATTATCCACTGCGACCTGATGATGGATGCGGGTATTCTGAGGATAGAAAAACACGATGACCGTCTTTGCTTCCGCAATCCAGGTTTGTTAAAGTTGCCCGTAGAGACCATCTATCGGGGTGGTAACTCTAAGGCTCGCAATCCTAAGATTCAGAATATGCTCCGTATGATTGGCTTTGGTGAGAATGTCGGTTCTGGATTCCCCAAGATTATAGCAGCATGGAAAGAAACCAATTGGGGCGAGCCGCAGTTGTTGAACAAACTGGATGTTGACGAAGTTGAACTGATATTGCCAGTCCCGTCACCTAAGTCAAGTAATGAAGGGTTGCCTAATGAGTTATCCATAGAGTTGCCTGAAAGGTTGTCTATAAGGTTATCTAAAGAGTTATCTAAAGGGTTGTCTGAGACTGCCGCTAATATATTTAAGCTGATATATGCTGATAACTATATTACAAGAGGTGAATTAGCTGGTAAGATTGGTATATCGATAACAGCAGTTCAAAAGCATATAAACAAGCTAAAATCCCTGAAATTCCTTGACCGTGACGGATCTACTGGTCATGGTAATTGGAAAATATTGGAATAAACGATAGATCTGTGAGAAAGGATATAATGGACAGCAGTGATTTTGTATATATTGCAACAGAAATATAAAGGCATACATATTTTATGAGAATAATACATTTTTCAGATTTTCATTTAAGGGCTGACCAACTGGAAAGAGCTGAGTCTATTGTAAAGAGGCTGAAAGGGGCACTTCGAACAATTAACACGGAGCGTCAGATTGATCTGATCATCTTCTCTGGCGACATGATAGACAAGGCCGGAAAAGATTTCTCAGACCCCAAAATGCTTTGTGCGTTTGAGATGTTCAAAAAGATGGTCATTATGCCGCTCACATCAGAAGTCAGATTAGGTCCCAATAGGTTTGTCTTTACATTGGGGAACCATGAAATTGATCGTTCCGCAGTTGGTGGTGACGATAAAGATCAGGAGATAACTGACCGCCTGAAAAATCACGAAGATGTTGATTGGTATATCCATAATGATGGGAAAGACCAGCCAAGAATAGCAGAATACAACCGATTGAGAGATGCATATTGGCAGGAATATAAGGGTGATGCAACCATTAAGATGACACCCTTCCAATATGGTGTAAAGTTGAATATAGACGGAAGGGTAGTTGGTATCAACTGCTTGAATACTGCATGGAGGTGTTATAACTCTGATACGGATGAGCATAAGATAGTCATGGGAAAATCGCAGATAACAGACTCTCGTGATTTCTTTGAAGACTGCCACTTACGTTTGGCTGTTGGCCACCATCATCCGAATATGATGAATCCGTTTGAGACCAACACATTGAAAGACCTAATAGCCAGAAACTATGACGCTTTCTTCTGTGGGCATACCCATGATAATGACGGTGAATATGTGGGTCGGGTATCGGGAAGCTGTTTCTACTTTACTTCACCAGGTACACTAAGTACTAATGAGAGCGCAGAAAGGAAATATCGTAATGGTTTCATGGTGATAGACTATGAATCGGATGAGCGATTTGTGGAGACGCAGTGCTATTATCAGGATGACAATGCAGATTTTGTCAAGGATAGAAATTACGGAACAAACGGTGTCTGGCACATGCAAATACCTGGATCAACGATAGTTAAGCCGATGACGCTTTCACTCTTCTGTCAGAAAAGGGATGGTGAATTTCTAAAAAACGATAAGATAGATGATGTTATAGCGAAGCTTCGTGATAAAGACAATACAACGATACAGCTTGTTGCTTTGTCTGGTCTAGGGAAGACACGTATATTGAGGGAAGCTTTTGATGATGGAACTAATAGTCCGAACTATTATTATTGTGAGTTCTCTGACAGTCAGATGGGACTGGTATATGATGTCACAGAAATTATGAATAGTCATAAGGGGCAGGAGGGACTTATTGTATTAGACAACTGTCCTAACAGCCTATTGGAAGATATCATAACGAAAAGAGACGAATATGCGTCGAAATTCAGAATAATAGGTGTGAACAATGAATTCTACGACCGAAGGAACCTTAGCGGCATGAATGTACTACAGCTGCTTATGACGCAAGACGAGATGAAAGAGATGGTGAATGATTTTATAGAAAGAAAGGTTCCGGAGCGTAATGGCAGCAATACCGACCGGGAGCAGATAAAGAAAATTTCAGACGGGTTTCCCGGTATGGCGATACTGCTTGTTGAGGAGTACCTTAAGGAACAGCATGTAGATGTTCACACAGTTGATCATGTGGTGAAGAAGCTTCTGAAATTTGAGGAAGGCCATGAAAGTGAACAGGAGATAGTGATGCGTTCCCTGTCACTGTTCCAACCATTCCCCTATAGGAATGAATACAAGGAGGCATATAAGTTTATCAGAAATGACGAAGGTATAACACCACTGTATGGTAAATCGCCTGAAGAAAAACGTCACTTGTTTAGCCACACCATTAACCTATACGATAGCTCCTTGATAGAAATTACTCAGAGTTGGCTAAATGTGCGTCCATTCCCACTTGCTGTGTGGCTTGTTGGGAAGTGGTTTGAAGATGACCCTGATGAAGAAAGAATGGTGGGGATTCTTGATCGGATTCAAGCCTTGGACAAACCATTATATACAGTAGTGAGGGACGGCTTATACAAGCGACTTGACTATATGCAGGACAGCGAATCTGCACAAGACTTGATACAGAGATTGACAGGGGAGACACATGCCCCTTTTTGTAACGAGAAAGTGGTTTGTTCAGACCTGGGTTCACGGCTCTTTCTCGCCATGTCGTCAGTGAATCCGGGTGCTATCGCTTCCTGCTTATACCGAGTTTTACTTCCGAAAGGTGTTGCATGGGCAAAGAACAATATTATTAAAGAGATACGCCGCAATCTGATTTGGTCATTGGAAAAGCTGTGCTTCAGTAAAGAGAGTTACCAAGATGGCAGCAAAGTTCTAGCCCTGTTGGCTGCTGCAGAGAATGAAACCTGGGGGAACAATGCTACAGGACAGTTCAAACAACTCTTTCATATTATGCTGCCCGGTACAGAAGCAACCTTAAAGGAACGCTTGGAAACGTTGCACTATTTGAAAATATCGGGGAAAGAGTATGAAGAATTAGCATTGGAGTGTTTTGACAGAGCTTTCGATAATGGAAGTTTTGTAAGAGATGGTTCTGGAGCTCAGTTTGGACTACAACGTAAAACAGACTATATGCCCAAGTCTAACATGGAGATTGTGGAATACTGGGAACAGTGCCGTGATATGCTGATGTTGTGGCTGGAAGAGGATAAAGATATTCTAGAGAGGACTGCAAAAATATCCATAAGCCATGTTTTCAGATGGACTTATGACGGTATGCTTGGGAGAATGTTGCCGTTTTTGAACATGATTGCGGATATGAAAGATGGTAAGTGGGAGGAGATGTACACTGCCTTGAACAAAGTAAACAAATCCCGACTGTCCATTTATCAACAAGACGTACAAGAACAAATAGATGTTTTCAAACAGCGAATCAGGCCAACATCTTTCTGCCAGAAGCTGAAAGATGCCCGAATGGCGCTGTATGACAGATATGACTTAAGCCCTGAGGAAGAGGTGGCGAAGGAGAGAGAGCTTTTTGAGCCTTTGGTTAAGGAGTTCCTTGATGAGCGAGTATATCTGTCTGAGAACGAAATAAAAGAAATAGTAGCAGATAAAGAATATCACGATATATGGTTCTCGTTGACGCTTAACGAGTTAATGAGTGATAGTCAACTTGAAGGTTTACTGTCTACAATTATTTTGTTAGTGGAGAAACTTGGCGGAGATGAATTCCGAAGTGGTTTCGTATCGAGAATATGCTATGTATTCCGAAATAGGAAACCATTAAGGGCGTTTTTACAGAAAGTTTATGATAATGGGTATCATGGATTGTATGTAAAACTGATGGCAAATGCTGAGACGGAAGGATTCTTGTCCTATAGTCAAATTAAAGCAGATGTAAAGGAAGGACGTTTGGGAGAGGATGCTGCTGATTATTATCTTATTTTCATTTCTTTATTTTCCCTTGATCAAGTAGGAGAAATAGTAAAGCGTTTCTATGAAGACTATCCTGAGAAAATTAAGCCATTGATGGGATTTGTCCTTAACCATCGATATCACAGGGAGTTATTGAAAGATAATAATGTGTGTAGAATCGTGAAACAACTGATTCTATCTTACCCCATAACAGAAGAAACAAGTAATCTGGACTATGAATATGCCAGATATGTCACTGACATATTAGAAAAAAGCAATGATAAAGATTTTGCTGTAGATTTGAATAGGAAACTAATAAAAGACTTTAACAAGGGCTACCTCCATGGAAATTATGACGGCATCTATAGTGTGTTGGTAAAGAAATATAGGGATGTCATCTGGGATGACTTTGAGAGCGCGTTTGTATGTGATGATTATTATGGATTCTTGTTTCAGATAAAAGATGAGATTGGTTCAGGAACATCCTTCGGTGTAGGCGCATTGTTTCAAGTGAGAGACGACAAGGTACAGAACATGTGCAAGAAGTATCCTGATAAGGCTCCTCTAAGGGTAGCACAGATGATACCCGTTTTCAAAGACAGCCATACGTTCAGCGATTGGTTTATGTGGATGTTAGATGAATTTGGTAACCAAAAAGACGTGCTTGATTCTCTGCATGCAAATATGGGGACATTCACGTGGGGTGGTTCAATAATACCACTGCTGCGGCAGAAGAAAGAATGTCTGGATGGCATCAAGAACCATCCAAGAGCCGAGGTAAGGGACTGGGTGAAAATGTGCCTTCAAGAGATAGATGAGGATATGAGGCGCGAACTGAACCGCGAGGAATATATGAGGTTGCATTACAATTGACCAGACAAAAAAAAGAATCGTTTGTTTACATAAAAAACTCTATCACTTTCAAAAAATTGGTTAAACTGCTATAGTATAGTATTAGAATAATATTTGTATATTTGCAACAGAGAATGCAAATTTTGATATATAATCCTACTAAAATGCAGTACAAAAACTTTAGTGCAGTAAAGAATTATAAGGATTTCCTTATGGGAGGGCATATTCTGCTCATTCAAACATTAGGTAATTTTTTTTCAGCTACTGTAAGACTTCATTTTGAACCTTTACGTGAAATAATGCCTGCTTATAATATTGATATTATGGCTTGTATTAATCGTAGCGTGTATATTCTTGATGTAGATAGAGTACTCTTAATTTCTCATTTAAATGTTGACGAATCTTCATATTTGCTTGGAGTTGTTATAAAGGGCCATGGAATAGGTGAGTTTGAAGGGAAAAAAATATTCACATTTGCAGCAGCCTCCATTTCCAACGCTTTACAAGATTCGTTTAAATCAAAATTCAGAGGATCTGTTATTTTCTTCAACGAGAACTTAATTACAAGGATAGTTTCAAAATATGTTTCTGCAGGAACGTACAATTCGTATAAAATATACTATTATATTCAGAAATTCAATGCCCTTCGTACAACTACATTTGAAGGAAAGAATTTTTCAACAGGTTTAATTGTTACCAAGTCACTACATAACTATAAAGAACAACGAGAAAAGAATGATGCAGTTGGAACTTTATTAAAACTTAGATCACCCCAAAATATTTACGAGGACATTAACACCCGATTTTGGTATTTAATTGATGGCCATTCTGCGTTCTATTTATCAAATTTAAAAGGTACAATACCATATATATATGAATATAAGGACCAAATGGCTTACGATATTCATAGATTCTCTTCTTCTGGTGCTATAATGGGGAGGGATATTATGCTAAGAACAGAGAGTGGTAGAGAATTATCCATTATCACATCAAAAGGAATTGAATTTATCTATCAAGAAAACACTTGGCGTTATAGGGACTATAAGTGGCTCGAAAAGCAAATCGATAAGTTTATTCATTTACATGATGGATTATTTGATGCTATCATGCATTATATCTTATATTGTTCTAAAAATGACATTAGTTCTATACTTTGGATACCATCGTCTTCAGATGTTAAAGATATTGATAAATACGTAAGTAATAAGCATTCCCATTTTTATTCTTCGATAAAGATTCAAGACCCAGAATCCGAAGGTATCTTTAAACGTTTCCTTTCGAGTGATGGTGCAACAACAATTAATTCAGAGGGCAAATTGCTATATTATGGATGTATTGCGAATTTAACAACAGAACAATCAAATAATCCTAAAGGAACAGGAGAAACGGCTGCGTCCATTTTAGCAAAAAATGGCATAGCATTTAAGGTCTCTCAAGATGGGACTGTTAAAATATTCCTGGGATCCAATTATATTAAATTTTAACCAATAATAATCTCAAGCAAAATGGATACCTGTTATGTATGTAGAAAAACTCTAACAGATGATGGCGCAAATGGTACTGCCAAGCGCCATAAGGAACACATAATCCACAATGGAATATATGGAAAACTTAAATCTTCAACTATATTATGTGAACAATGTGGAGGATTATATAGTAAGAATGATGCAAAGTTTGTTGAATTATTCAGTGGTTTTATTGAACTTCTACGTGAAAAGTTGATTAATAAGGATCACGGATCTACAAATGCTAAGCGTTTGAAAGGATTCTTGTATTTGCCAGAGGATGAAAAGAAGGATATTGAATTTTTTGATGGTAAGACATATCCTATTACACCATATTATGAAATAGATACAGATAATAAAGTAATCAAAATATATGGGCATAAAAAGCGTATTATACAATATCAAAATGTGGTAAAAAAAGAACATCAAGAGTATAATGACTATGCTGTAGAATTATGTGAGGATATAAGTACATTGGGCACAGTAGGCCTCTTCTTTTCAGAAGGCAATGCCGAATTTAACATGACATTCCGTGAAGGCTTATGTAAAATCGCAACAGAGTTTGCGCTTGATTGCAATGTAAGAATTGAGGATATGCCATACACATTAAAAAAAGGAGAAAATAATACTGCAATACTGAAAACTGAATCAGCAATGGTTGTACCATACATGCCACATTCTGCTGCTGAAATGACAATAGCTTTGATGGAAGATTATGTGGATCAAAAATATCCATTACATAAATTGAGACTTTACACAGAGACCACAGGTGTTGATGATTGTCGTTCCTTAGTCTGCTATATAGAATTGTTTAGCACATTTAAGTATTTTGTGCTCTTAAATGACGATTATAAAGGAAACGATATTGACAAATGGTATTGTCAAACCATCATATCAGAAGATAATTTGGGTAGTAATCCAGTTAAGCCTTTTCTTGACATAAAAACAGTTCTTAAGGAAATGAGGGATAGAACATATATTATTTTATCGACCTATATAAAAACAAAGAAACTTCCTGAAGTTCTTTTTGATACTAAGTCAATAAGCAGGATTATAGAAGATACTATTGCAGAAGAAGGTCTTGAGCAATTTACAAGGGAGATCTTGGGTCATCTAAGTGTTGATAATTATATGAAAACTACAGTGTATCACTATGAGGATGCAGAGCCTTCTTTTATATCTCTGATAGGCCAATGTCATAAAACGCCAATAGATAAGGCAAGATACTATACCTTCTTTAAATTTAATCAGTTGGATAGGTTCTGCTGGAATTACAATAAGATTATTGAAGCAAGAAATAAACTTAGCATGGTATGAATCTCATTGAATGCTGACCAAACGGGGGAGGGACTCGATAGAAGTGTCTATTAATGAATGCCATTGCCAATGAAATAGATAACGATGACGTGTATCATGTCGTTGAGGACGGGAACTGAATATTGGGAAGTGCTATTAGACATTTAAAATGTTGAATAGTGGGCCTTACTTAGTGGTGCAAATGTGGTGCATTGAATAAAAATAAAAATCCGCAAGATTCTGTCAATCAGTTTCTTGCGGATTTTAAGAAGTGATCTCGGTGGGATTCTAACCCACGACCTTCAGAACCGGAATCTGACGCTCTATACAGCTAAGCTACGAGACCAAATAAAAAAGTTTCAGGGTGCAAAGGTAAGAAATATTTGGAAGATGAGGATAAATTCTTCAAAAAAAACTTTGTGCAAATTAGTGTGTTTGAAAAAAAGGGACTATATTTGTAACGAAATAAACAACCAAAACAACTCGAAATGGGAAAAGTATTGATTATCGGTGCTGGAGGCGTTGCCTCGGTGGCAGCACATAAGGTGGCCCAGAACCCCGACGTGTTTACTGAAGTGATGATTGCAAGCCGTACAAAAAGCAAGTGCGATGCACTGGTGAAGGCTATTGGCAATCCCAACATCAAGACTGCGAAGGTGGATGCAGACAATGTGGATGAACTCGTTGCACTGTTCAACGACTTCAAACCAGAAATCGTGATGAACCTCGCTTTGCCTTATCAGGATTTGACCATCATGGAGGCTTGCCTGAAGGCTGGCGTGAACTATCTCGACACTGCCAATTATGAACCTCGCGACGAGGCACACTTCGAATATTCTTGGCAATGGGCTTACCGTGAGCGCTTTGAGAAGGCTGGACTCACAGCCATCCTCGGTTGCGGTTTTGACCCAGGTGTATCGGGCATTTATACGGCATACGCTGCCAAGCACTATTTCGATGAAATCCATTATCTCGACATCGTGGACTGCAATGCAGGTAATCACCACAAGGCTTTTGCCACAAACTTCAACCCTGAAATCAACATTCGCGAAATCACTCAGAAGGGACTCTACTATGAGGATGGCAAATGGATTGAGACGGAACCGCTCGAAATCCACCAACCTCTCACCTACCCTAACATCGGTCCTCGCGAGTCGTATCTACTCCACCATGAGGAGTTGGAGAGTCTTGTGCTCAACTATCCAAGCATCAAGCGTGCTCGCTTCTGGATGACTTTCGGTCAGCAGTACCTCACGTATCTCGATGTGATTCAGAATATCGGCATGAGCCGTATCGACGAAATCACTTACGAAGCACCGCTTGCCGACGACCCAACGAAGGTGGAGAAGGTGAAGATTGTGCCGCTCCAGTTCCTCAAGGCTGTACTGCCTAATCCACAGGAACTCGGTGAGAACTACGAAGGCGAAACGTCCATCGGTTGCCGCATCCGTGGTGTGAAGGATGGAAAGGAGCGTACCTATTATGTATTTAACAACTGCTCGCATCAAGCAGCTTACCAAGAAACGGGAATGCAAGGCGTGAGCTACACTACGGGCGTGCCTGCTATGATTGGTACGATGATGTTCCTGAAAGGCATTTGGAAGAAACCTGGTGTTTTCAATGTGGAAGAGTTCGACCCAGACCCATTCATGGAACAACTCAACAAGCAAGGCTTGCCTTGGCACGAGGTATTCGACGGGGATTTGGAATTATAGGAGACCCAGCCAAAGCCCAAGCCCCCCTCCGGCTCCCCCGAGGGGGAGGGAGTAGATACTCCACTATTAAGAATTCGATAGTAAATAAAATCAGTAAATCGTAAATAAGTAAATCCGTAAATCTTTTTATGGCAAAGAAAACAAATATAACACCGCCAAAAGATGTTTCCGAGAAGATGAAAGCATTGGAAGCAGCTATGGCAGGCATTCAGAAATCATTTGGCGAAGGTGCCATCATGAAGTTGGGTGACGACAATATTCAAGACGTGGAAGTGATTCCAACGGGTTCGTTGTCACTCAATGCCGCACTCGGCGTGGGTGGTTATCCAAAGGGACGTATCATCGAAATCTATGGTCCTGAATCGTCGGGTAAGACAACCCTCGCTATCCATGCCATTGCAGAGGCACAGAAAGCAGGAGGTACCGCTGCTTTCATTGACGCAGAACATGCTTTCGACCGCTTCTATGCGCAGAAACTCGGTGTGGATATCAATAACCTGTGGATTGCTCAGCCAGACAATGGTGAGCAGGCTTTGGAGATTGCAGACCAACTCATCCGTTCGTCTGCCATCGACATCATCGTTATCGACTCCGTGGCTGCCCTCACACCAAAGGCTGAAATCGAAGGCGACATGGGTGAGAACCGCGTAGGTTTGCAGGCACGACTGATGAGTCAGGCTCTTCGCAAAATCACAGCATCCATCGACCGCACCAAGACGACTTGTATTTTCATCAACCAATTACGCGAGAAAATCGGTGTACTCTTCGGCAATCCAGAAACCACAACAGGTGGAAATGCCTTGAAGTTCTATGCATCGGTTCGTCTCGACATTCGTCGAGTGTCAGCCTTGAAGGATGGCGACCAAGTGTATGGAAACTCCGTACGCGTGAAGGTGGTGAAGAACAAGGTGGCTCCTCCATTCCGCAAGGCAGAATTCGAGATACTCTTTGGCTCGGGCATCAATAAACTGGCAGAAATAGCCGACCTCGGTGTGGCAACAGAAATCATTAAGAAGAGTGGTGCTTTCTTCTCTTACGAAGGCAATCGCCTGGCTCACGGACGTGACAACCTGCTGAAACTCCTTGCCGACAATCCTGAACTGGCTGAGGAACTCGAAGAAAAGTTGATGGCTAAACTGACGGGCAATGCGCTCGACGACATCGAAGAAACTGAAGAATCTGTTGATGCAGAAACTAAGGAAGATTAAATATAAATTAGATAGCTCATTGGTTGAGTAATTTTCATTCTTTCTCCTCCCCTCGGGGAGGCCGGTAGGGGGCTTCTCATAATGGTTCCACGCATAGCAATTATAGACCAGAACACGCTCGAAGCGACAGGACTGAAGTCCATCATCGACAATATCATTCCGATGGTGGACGTCAGCATTTTTTCTTCGCTCGAGGACATGCAGGCGGAAAGTGAAACACCTTTCTTCCACTTTTTCGTGTCGTCGCAGATATTGCTATCGAATACCGAATTCTTCCTTCAGCATCCTCACCAAACCATTGTACTTACCTCACAACCGATGGCAAGTACACAGTTTGCACGTTTTCACACGCTAAACACGGCTCAAATGGAGCACGACCTTATCAAGTCGCTCTTGCTCCTCCATCAGCATGGGCATGGCTCCTCTCAAGGCCAAGGCTACCATCATGGCAACATGCAAGAAGAGGATGTGGTGGGACCCGAAATCGAAATCAGTAAACGCGAAGCCGAAGTGTTGGCACTTGTGGTGCGCGGGTTCATCAACAAGGAAATAGCCGACCAGCTCTGCATTTCGCTACCAACCGTCATTTCACACCGCAAGAACATTTGCGAGAAACTACACATGCATTCCGTCTCTGCGCTCACCATCTATGCTGTGACTCATGGCATCGTGAGCATCGACGAAATTTAAGCCTAAAAAACACAATGTCAGAAAACTACATCGTTTCCGCTCGAAAATATCGTCCAACCACCTTTTCCAGCGTTGTTGGTCAGTCCTCTCTCACCACGACACTGAAAAACTCTATTGCTTCGGGAAGGTTGGCGCATGCTTATCTGTTTTGTGGACCTCGTGGTGTGGGAAAAACCACTTGCGCCCGCATCTTTGCTAAAACCATCAACTGCTTCAACCCCAAGGAGAATGGCGATGCATGCGAGGAATGTGAATCATGCCGCGCTTTCAACGAGCAACGTTCATACAACATCCACGAACTCGATGCCGCCTCGAACAACAGTGTGGACGATATTCGCCAACTCATTGAGCAGGTGAATATTCCGCCACAGGTAGGCAAATACAAAGTGTTCATCGTGGATGAGGTACACATGCTTTCCACAGCCGCTTTCAACGCTTTTCTGAAAACGCTGGAAGAACCACCAAAGCATGCCATCTTTATTCTTGCCACCACCGAAAAGCATAAACTCCTTCCAACGATTCTGTCACGCTGCCAAATCTATGATTTCAGTCGGATGACGGTGCAGGACATCGTGGGGCATTTGGAGAAAGTAGCACAACAAGAAGGCATCACCTACGAGCCTGCTGCCCTCAACGTGATTGCGCAGAAAGCGGATGGTGGTATGCGCGATGCCTTGTCCATCTTCGACCAAGTAGCATCGTTCTGCCAAGGTAATATCACCTATCAGCAAACCATCACCGACCTCAATGTGCTCGACTATGAATACTATTTCAAACTGGTCGATTTCTTCCTCACAGGCAATGTTTCTGAAATCATGCTCACGCTGAACGACATTCTTTCGAAAGGATTCGAAGGAAGTCATTTCGTGGGTGGACTCAATACGCATTTCCGCAACTTGTTGATCAGTCGCGACGAAGCCACGACAAAACTGCTCGAAGTGTCGGACAACATCCGTCAACGCTATGCCGAGCAAGCCAAACGTTGCACTCCTAAATTCCTCTATGCCGCCATTCGCAAGTGTACTGACTGCGACCTCAACTACAAGGTGAGTCAGAACAAACGTCTCCTCGTGGAACTCACGCTCATCGAGATTTCACAGATTGCCACGGGAGAGGCTGACGGCAACCCTTCCGGGCTTGGCCCTACGAAGATTCTTAAACCCATTTTTACGAAGCAGAGCGAAAAAGCTCCTGCCTCTACGGCTGCCAACCCAGCAGCAAGCACCCTCAGCACCCCTAAGGAGCCGATTCATGCCAAGGAGCCGATTCATCCTAAGGAATCAACAAACCCTAAAGAATCTACAAATCCTAAGGATTCCATCCCATCCTCTCCTCCAGCAACTCCAGCACCAGGCTCCTTCAAGACAGTCCGCAGCTTCAGCATTAAGCAACGTTTGCAAAGCCAAACACAGGGAACTGCAACGACTCAAGCAGCAACCCCTACCCTGCAAACGCAACCCAAAATGCAAAAGTTGCCAGGTGGTGTCACTGAGGAAAATATCATCACGGCATGGCATATCTTAGAGGAAGAAACGTTTAAAGATGAACCTTCCATAGGCATTGTGATGCGTAACCACACACCTCATCTGCTCGACGAAAAGACTTTCGAAGTGGCTGTGAGCAACGCCATGAACATCGACACGCTCAAGAAATACGAGGCTATCATTCTATCTTACATTCGAGATAGTGTTGGCTCAGATTCACTCACGATGTCGATTCGCACGCTCACCCCTGCCGAACGTCCGAAATTCTATACAAAGCCACAACGTCTCCAAATCCTAAAGGAACGCTATTCAGCACTCGACAAGCTCTGTAAGGAATTGGACTTAGAAGTCACCTTGGGGTAAGAAAAAAGCCGCAAAGAATTTGCTCGAAATTCCTTGCGGCTTTTTATGTTGATAAAAATCTATTACATGCAGAGTTGTAAACCGAAGCTTATCCCCTTGAAATCAAGCGTTGGAGCGTATTTATCCTGCAATTGACGCATAGGCGACCACTTGCAATAGAAACCCAGATTGTCCCAAATAATCATACCCTTCAAATCCACTGTCACCACTTGCTGGCGCAGACCATTCGACGTGAAAGTCACATACTCGCCACGGTCATTATAATACTTTGTCTTCAAACTACCATGAAGGTTGAAGTTCACGATTGGACCCGCAGCAATGGAAAACTTCTCCGATGCTTTCACCTCGAACAACAGAGGCAAAGTGATAGAGAAAATCTTCATACGCGAGAAATCCACATAGCCTTTAGCGCCTGATGGACTAATGAGATATTCTGGTGCTCCAATGAAAACCTCCTTGTTAGTGTAGTTCTTCATAAAACTCCTGTCAGCATCCGTCGAGCGGAAGTTCTTCCAATTGAAACCGAGGTCCATGTGGAATAAGAAAGACTTCGTGATTTCAGGACTCCAAATAGGAAGGTCGAAACCCACTTCCCACGACTTCCAAAGATTGACATTCATGTTGTCGGGAGCACTCAGAGCCGTATTTAAACCAAAATAGAATCCAGCTAAATCATCATCAATCTCATCCTTCACCTTCTGTATAGAAATTGACGTTGATTGAGCCATCAATGAAGTGCTTCCCATTAGAAGCAACGCAAACATTATTAAAACTTTTTTCATCGTTTGTGTATTAAAAAATAATAAGTAAATCGTTATTTATTTCTCTGTTTATCTGATAATCACCAAAAAACGCTGCAAAGTTACAACATTTTTTTGAATTGCTTATCATTTTGCCTAAAAAACTTCAGAACGAAGAAATCCCTGCCCCATACGAATGCACGGAGCAGGGATTCTTTGGTTTGCTGACTCTAAAAAAATATGTGGTTGTGTAATTTTTAGAATTGATAAGTGAGGTCGATACCGAACTGACGAGGACGACAGGTCTGTGCAAATCCGTTCGACATGGAAACGAAGTAGAATGGCACGTAGCTCTTGTCAGTGAGGTTCTTACCCCAGATGTTGATGGTCATATCTCCCAACTGCACTCCAGCATGAGCGCCTAACAACATATAGAAGGGTTCGCTCGCCGTGTTGTCTTCTGTCCAGTAGGTTTTGCCCTGTCCTGTGAGGTTGGCTCCGAAGAACAAACGAGATGCACAAGAGGAAGAGGCGGAAAGAGGAAGAGAATAATCAGCAGCCAACGAAAAGTTGTGGAGAGGACTAAATGGCACGTAGTTGTCAGTGTAATTATGACTCACTCCATTGCTAATTCCAGCATCGTAATCCGTGAATTTAGCATGAGTATAACCATAAGAACCATGCCATGAGAGAGGATTGCTGAAAAGACGGAACCATCCTTGCAATTCCACTTCAGCACCATAGCTTTCGCTCTCACCTGCATTCACCGTCTGACGTCCGAATCCGCTTGCAGCAGCAAAGCGAGTGAGCTGCTGATCCTTTGCCTTGATATAGAACACAGCCGCATTGGCATTGAGATGCCCGTCGAACAAAGTGAGGTGTGTGCCCAGTTCGAAGTTCCAACTGGTTTCTGGCTTAAACACTGTAGTGGAGTCAGCAGAAGGATTCTCGCCAATCTTCATGTAGTTTGCCATGCGAGCTCCCAACTGAGGGTCTTTGGCAAGTTCGCTCATCATATCGTTACGCATAGCACTCTGAATCAAGTCGCTAAACATCTGGAAGTTGAAGCCACCCGAGCGGAATCCTTTCGAAGCCGAAGCATAAACCATCGCATCCGAGTTGATGCGATAGCTGAGTGCAGCCTTTGGAAGAACCTGTGTGTAGTCATTTTTCAGAGTTCCTACGTAAGCCGACGTAGAGCTAAATGGTTTGTTGATGGTCATTCTTGGACCATGATTCATGTGGAAAGTAAAATTGGAGGTAGCATAAGTATCGTAATCCATCTTCGTATGTTCATAATCCACACGCACACCCGCTGTGAGGTCGAGTCCCTTGATGAAGAGATCGCGCTTGGTGAGTTGTCCGAAGGCTGCCGTGTTGAACATAGGTGTGTCGAACAAACCTGGCACTTCCATCGCATCATCATCAATCACTAAGCCAAGACTCATGCCCATTGGATTCATCGCCTTGTTGGCAGCTTCAAAACCCTTGTCAATACCCGACTGAATGAATTGTTGAATACCGTCCTTTCCGAACACCACTGGCGCATTGGTCTTAAGCCATTGCTTCGACACAAATCCACCCACTACGTAGTCGAGACCGATATTGCTCCATGAACCTTTCAGCGCCAATTCCTCCGAAAGGTTGTGGCTCTTTTGCTTTTGCTGAAGCGTAAAGATATTGGCAGACGAAAAGTCCTGGTCCATAAACATCTTGTCGGTGATGAACTGATAGGCTGACACCGAAGTCAAAGTGCTATGCGCAAAATCGTACTTCAACTTCAAGGATGTGTTCATCAATGTGCGACGATACGAACCCAATTCGTTTTCCACAATCTTGTGGTCTTTCACGTTGTAGTAGTCATATCCATTCTCATCGCTATATTCCAAAGAAGTCTTGAAATCAAGCAAGAAACGACGGTCAGATGCAGGATTATAAACCAAACGGAACTTGCCTCCGCCTTCATTGCCGCCGTTTGAAGAACGGTTCAAGAAAGTATTGGTGTTGTAGCCATCCCTTCCCTGATAGAAACCACTCACGCTGAATGCAGCACTGTTGCCCATAGGATGCATGGTGCGGAAATTCACGTATCGACCCACATCCTTGGTGCTTCCACCAAGATTGATAACAGTTTGACGACCAAACTGGAACACCTCAAGCGGAGAATGCGAATAGACCTGTATCAAACCACCCATGGTATTACTGCCATAGAGTGTCGATTGAGGACCACGAAGCACTTCGATGCGGCTTACGTCGTTGAATGCAATATCGAAAGCCGACTTCTCCTTGTAAGCCACATCATCTACATAAAGACCCACTGCAGGCGTGTTGACACGCGAGCCGATACCTCTGATATAGATGGCAGATGTGAGACGAGAACCATAATCAGGTATGAAAAGATTGGGAACAAACTGAGAAGCAGTCTTCAACGAGTTGATTTGCACATTCCTCAAGTTGGCTCCACCTATTTCACTATAACTCAATGCTTGATGACGAAGGGAACCGAGGGTCTTTGGGTCGTTTTCAATGACGACCTCATCCGTCATAAAACGACGAGACACAACTGTATCCAATGCAGCTGTCTCCGATTCGTTCACCTCTCCAGTTCCTATTCCATTTCCATTTTCAGCTTTCGCACCACTACTCACAAGAGCAGAGAGTGCCAATCCTATCAATACATATTTTTTCATCATAATCTTAATTAATACTTATTTCGATTTCGTGTGCAAAGGTACGACAATTATCCATACTCATCAATCATCATTTATGATGAAAAACAACCAGGATGCCCACGAAACTAAGTATCAAACCAAGGTCATCGTAATAAATTATCAAGGATTTGAAGGATTTATAAGGATTTGGGGCGCTTCGCTTGAAATTGTATTTAGAATTATCATTTAAAATTTTAAAAAATATTTTACGTTTCAATTTTAAACTTCATTTCGAGCCGCAGGCGACCAAGTAAGTGAATAGTGAATCAAGGATTTTGAGAATTTAAAGGATAATCCGACAATGAATCGCCCATTGCAAAATCCTTTAAATCCTCAAAATCCTTGACAAAACACCAAAGTCTTTGAAAAACTCTATTTATTCAATGCTTAGAATGTAATTGACCAGACTTACCACATCAGCAACCGTTACCTCCCCATCCTGATTGATGTCATACCCTTGGTTCTTGAAAGTGACAAGCAAAGTAGCATCAGCAGGGATACTGGTAGTGAGCACGTTGTCCACCACTTCATTCGTGATGTCTTCTCCATTCAGCTTCACCATGCTCAGTTGCTGTCCCTTCGAAAGTGTGAAACTGATGGTTGTATCAACATCTTTCGATACGTATGCCTTGCCAATCGTTTCCCTAAAGCTCATACCATTCACCTGCATTGAGCCACCATTGCCGCAAGCTATGGTAATTGGCATCAATGACACCTTGGAAGCAATCTGATTCCAACCATTTGTCTCACTGTATAAAGCCATCCAGTCATCCAACCCATAGAGCGTGGCATTGACGCATCCATCGAATACATCTTTATAGGCTTTAATCTCTTTCGTAGAATAGCAATAGACGCTTTCCAAGTTTTTGCATCCATTAAAAGCCATCGAGCCAATGTAGCCCAGTCCATCGGAAATCCTGACAGTCTTCAATTTTGTGCAACCACTAAAAGCATGGCTTTCAATGATATAGACACTCTCAGGAATCGTTATTTCCTCCAAACTGGAACATCCTGCAAATGCAGACTGCTCAATCACCAACACCGTCTCTGGTATGGTGATGTTCTTGAGCTTGTTGCACTTCAAAAATCCACCCGTATCAATCGAAGTGATGGAATTAGGAAGCGTCACGGAAGTAACTTCAGGGTTATTCGTGATAACAGGCCATGAGCCATTCACCGTGCGGGTCACATAAGAGAAAGCCAAGTAGCCAATATTGTTTACGGTGTAAGTTTTTCCATCATGAGTCACCTCTGCTGGTACCACAATATCGCCCGTATAAGGCTGGTCATAGTCTTTCCAAGTGAGACTCACACTAATCCCGTCTTCGTTGATGATATAAGCAAAACCATCAACAGTGAAATCTCCATTTGCAAACATAGTGTTTACGCCAAACAACATCAAAAATGTTGCCAAAAACAGTCTAAGATTCCGTTCCATAAGAATTGATTTACATATTTAAAGAATTACTATTTTAGGATTTCAATCAACTCCCCTCGCCCTTCGGAGAGGGGTTGGGGGTGAGGCATTCCATCGCCTGTTCGAGGTCGGCAATGATGTCGTTCACATTCTCTATGCCGACAGAGAGACGAATGAGGTCAGGAGCCACACCCGCTTCAATCAACTGCTCGTCGCTCAACTGGCGGTGCGTATGGCTTGCAGGATGCAACACACAAGTGCGGGCATCAGCCACGTGCGTCACAATGCAGATGAAGTCGAGGTTGTCCATAAACTTGATGGCATCCTCGCGAGAGCCTTTCAAGCCAAAGGCAATCACGCCGCATGAGCCGTTTGGAAGATATTTCTGTCCCAACTCATAGTATTTATTGCCTGGCAGACCACAATAGTTCACCCAAGCCACCTTTGGATTCGCCTGAAGCCATTCAGCCACCTTCTGTGCGTTTTCGCAGTGGCGAGGCATACGCAGATGCAGCGTCTCCAAACCTAAATTCAAAAGGAAGGAATTGTGAGGACCAGGAATGCTACCGAGGTCGCGCATCAACTGTGATACGAGTTTTGTCATGTAAGCCTTCTTGCCAAATGCCTTCGTATAAGTCAGTCCATGATAACTCTCATCAGGTGTGCAAAGTCCAGGGAACTTGTCAGCGTATGCCTCCCAGTCGAAGTTTCCACTATCCACGATGGCACCGCCCACCTGAGTGGCATGTCCATCCATGTATTTCGTCGTGGAGTGAGTCACGATGTCGCAACCCCATTCGAAAGGACGACAGTTGATAGGTGTAGCAAAAGTATTATCCACGATAAGTGGCACGCCATGCTTGTGCGCCATCTTCGCAAAGCGCTCTATGTCGAACACGTTACCGCCTGGGTTCGAAATGGTCTCACCAAAGAAGCACTTTGTGTTAGGGCGGAATTCCTTCTCGATGCGCTCGTCATCCCAGTCAGGGTCAATAAAAGTGCACTCTATACCCAGCTTCTTCATCGTCACTCCAAAGAGGTTGTACGTTCCTCCGTAAATCGTGTTAGCAGTGATGAAGTGACCACCAGCCTCACAAATATTGAAAATGGCATAGAAATTGGCAGCCTGACCCGAAGAAGTGAGCATGCAGCCCACTCCGCCTTCGAGCGCAGCGATTTTCGCAGCCACAGCATCGTTCGTTGGGTTTTGCAAACGAGTATAGAAATAGCCCTCATCCTTGAGGTCGAACAAACGAGCCATTGCCTCGCTCGTCTCATACTTGAAGGTAGTACTCTGAAAGATAGGAAGCACACGGCTTTCCCCATTCTTTGGCGTCCAGCCAGCCTGCACGCAAAGCGTCTCAAGATTCTTTTTCACGTTGTCAGTATTCTTTTAGTTTTCGAAATTCCGCTGCAAAGTTAGTGCAAGCCGAGCGAAAAATCAAATTTATTTGAATTTTTCCGAGGCACAGCCTAAGTTCGACGCAGTCAACGTTAGTGCAAGCCGAGCGAAAAATCAAATTTATTTGAGTTTTTCCGAGGCGAAGTCAACGATAACACAAATCGAGAGCAATTCAAAATCAATTTCGAAGTTTTTTTATGAAGAATCGGAAACCAATAATTACGATGCTTTTTCAGTTAAGGTCATTAAAGTCAAATTATCATGTAATTTTTACTTTTTAAACTCAAAAAATAATGTTTGCAAACACTAAAATCTTATTAAATTGAATGTTTGCAAACATTTTTTTGGGCATTGTTTTGATGTTTGCAAACATTTAAATATCTTTGTAATCGTTTTTTTGGAAACACCTTTTTATAACATTATGATGTATGGAAGAACATATTAGTTACCTTATAAAAATATTTCAACGTAGATTGGCAGTTACACCAATGTCTTTCTTCCGCTATCTATATAAATTGATAGATTGGAATGACACGCTGATTGGCATAAAAGGTCCGAAGGGTTGTGGTAAATCTACCCTACTATTGCAGCACATCAAGGAAACCTTTAAGGGGAAAGAACTGGATAAAGTGCTATACGTTTCGCTTGACAATCTGTGGTTTAGTAGTCATGACATCATCGATGTTGTGGACTATCATTATACACATGGAGGAACCCATCTTTTTATTGACGAAATACATTATTACAAGCGTTGGCAAACGTTACTCAAGAATATTTGCGATGACTATCCTGGACTTAATGTGGTTTATACTGGCTCATCAATGCTTCAGTTGGAAAGCAGTGAAGGGGATCTCTCACGTCGATTGACAATGTATGAAATGCGTGGCTTATCATTACGAGAGTTTTTAGAGTACGAAGGCATACTGCAAATGTCCACTGTCACTCTTGAGCAACTTCTTTCGGATCATGTCAGTATTGCTATGGAGGTATGTGGCAAAACAATAATACTAGAACTTTTTAAGAAATATCTCGAAGTGGGCTATTATCCATTTTACAAAAGTGTTCATCATGGATATTACCAAAGACTACAGAATGTTGCAAACCAAGTGATAGAAGTGGACTATCCAAATGTTGAGGATATCACTATGTCAACCATCCGCAAAACGAAGAAACTACTGATGATTCTTGCAGAAAGAGTTCCCCAACTACCAAAGATGAATGAACTCTACAAAGAATTGGAAACAGATCGTAATCAAGGGTTGAAAATGCTATATGCACTACAACGTGGAGGATTACTTCAGTTATTGAGTGACGATTCGAAAAGTCCAGATAATCTATCACGACCAGACAAGATCTATATAAACAACCCAACAATGATGTTTGCGCTTACTCCAAAAGTTGATATTGGAACCCTTCGTGAGACCTTTTTCTTCAACCAACTCTCACAAACTCATGAAGTGCGCTATCCGAGAGCAGGTGATTTTCTTGTCAATAGGAAATATTTGTTTGAAGTTGGCGGAAAAGGTAAAACCTTCGAACAAATAAAGGATATTCCTAATAGTTATCTGGCTGTTGACAATACAGAGGTCGGCCATCGTAACCGCATTCCTCTATGGATGTTCGGACTATTGTATTGAAACGTCATAGAGAGTATCGACAACAACTGCTGATAGATGATTAATTTCTTTGATGGGGTAATGATCCATGTTGAATCATTTCCTTGATTGAATTGAATGTTTCCTTCGATTTTACTGATTTTCTCCTTTGATTGTATTGAATCTCTCCTTCGATTTTACTGAAACGCCGAGCCTTCAGCGAAATTATAGCGAGGGCTCGTTATCGCAACGCCGAGCGCTCGCTGATTCGATAACGAGCCCTCGGCAACTAGTTGAATCCAAAGGAACGCTTCAGTCAATCCACACATGAGGTTCTGAAATTCCCCATAAGCACTTCACTGTTTGGGCTTTGGCATGGGCATTGTTCTCCTTTACTCCTATACTCCGTAGAGTCTTTTAATTGTCATTTGAGAGCATTTCTTTGACATCACAGAAATGGTTTTAAGATAATTTGTGGTTTTTGAGTTTGTGAATTTGAAAATTTGCCGTATTTTTGCAAATTTGAAGGGAGTGTGGGCTATAAGAACCATTGATTTCTTGTCCCCTCTCACCGATAGTACAAAATGACAGAAACAGAAAATAAGGAAAATACGACGCCGACCGTTGCTCCAGAAGAAGGACGTGCGGACGAGAAGCGGAAGCCAAGCTTGTGGAAAAGGATTGGCAAAGGTGTGTTGTGGACATTGCTGGGCTTGCTGCTCTTGGTGGTGCTGGCGGTGGTTGCGGTGTATCTGCCTCCAGTGCAACGTTGGGCGGTGGATAAGGCAAGCGAAAAGCTCAGCGAGGAGATGGGCATGGACGTGAGCGTGGGCAGTGTTCGGCTCAAGTTCCCGCTCGATTTGGAGATGGGTGACATGCTCGCTGTGCAGGATGGCGACACGGTGCTCAACGCCAAGAACCTGGATGTGAGCGTAAAACTCATGCCGCTGTTCAGAGGAGAGGTGGAAGTGGATTATGTGACACTCACCGATACGAAACTCAATACGAAGGAACTCATCGAGGCCGTCAAGATAGAGGGCGACGTGGGCGAAATCTATTTGGACTCCCATAGCGTGAACCTGAACGAAGGACTTGCCAACCTCAACCATGTGCGGCTGAAGGATGCCGATTTGCGCGTGGCACTTGCCGACAGCGTACCCGAGGACACAACGACTAGCGAACCGGTGTTGTGGAAACTGAATTTGGAGGATGTGCAATTAGAAAACGTGAAAGCCGAGGTGCTGCTCACGCCACAAAAGGACAGTGTGGTGGTCGGCGGAAAGATTGGCCATGCACAACTGAAAGGCTATTTGGACTTAGGAGAAGAAATCTACAATTTTACCGACATAACTGTTGACTCCACCAGCCTGAACTACGACGACAGATTGGCAGAACGTGTGAAAGGATTCGATGCCAGCCACATCAACACGACCGACACTCACTTGGAGATTGAACAAGTGCGCTATTGCGGAACGGGTGATTTGGACGTGAAAGTGAAACAGATGAGTTTCAAGGAGCAGAGCGGACTGGTGGTGAACAAAGCAATAGCTGACGTGAAGATGGATTCCACCCAGCTCAACGTGAAGCAGCTCGTGCTGGAAACCGACGAAAGCGATGTGCAGCTCTCCTATCGCATGGACATGAATGCCTTCGACGACCCAAGCCTCACCCCCGATCCCTCTCCAAATGGCGAGGGGAGTAGTATGAAGCCTGGGCAGTTTGAGACACAAATCAGCGGACATTTCGGCAAGGGCGACATCGGTCTGTTTGCAGAGCCATACTTGGAAGGATTCGGCGAGGCATGGCCAAAGGAACAGATGAGCGTGGTGGCGAGCGCAAGCGGCAACCTGAAGCAAATCAACGTGCAGAACCTCCATGCCTACGTGCCAAACAAGATGAATGTGAGTGGAAATCTTCGCATCTCCGACCCTACCGACGATAAGAAGATGAAGATAGACGCCAATCTCAACACGGAATTGAAAGATGCCAGTTTCGTGAAGGGATTCGTGCCAAAGGAGTCGCGCAGTGCCTTCAACATTCCAAAGAACATGAAGGTGGGTGGCGATGTGAGTATCAAGGACAACAAACTCATTGCCGACGTGGTGGCAAAGACCAAGCAGGGCAACGTGAATGCGAAGGTGAACTATAGCATGAACGACGACTCGTACAACATCGACATGTATGCCGAGAACCTGAATGTCAATCAGTTCGTGCCGCTCGACGAACCGCTCAATCTAAGTGGAAAGGTGAAGGCGAAGGGTAAAGGTTTCGACTTCTTCAACAAGAAGACCACAGCCGACGTGGACCTTGACTTGAAGAAAGCCAACTACGGACAAATCGACCTGAGCAACACCGATGCGAACCTGCAACTGAAGAATGGAATCGTGAGTGGAAACTTGGGCATCGACAACGAGAAAGTGGCGCTGCGTACCGACCTGAGCGGAAAGATGCAAACCGATGCCGTGGATGTGCTTCTCGACATGAACATGGACCACTGCCATCTGCAAGACATGGGACTGAGCGACGAACGCTTCGACATCAAGACGGTGGGTGTGTTCGATGCCAAATACAACATGAAGGACGCATTCCGCGTGAATGCCGACGTGGAACTGAGCGAGGTGGTATATGGCAAGGACAAGATAGAGACACAGAAGTTCGACTTCTTTGCAGAGACGGACAAAGACACAACCACGGTTTTTGCCAAGACGGGCGACCTCTACCTCGATATGCATGCGCCAGAGAATCTCTTCAAGATGATTGAGAAGGCAGGCAAACTGCAAGCAGCGGCAGAGAAGCAAAACAAGGATCGCAAATTCGACATGAACGCGCTCAAGGAATACTTCCCTACTGCCACACTGAAAGCAAACATCGGCACCAACAACCCACTGGCACAGCTGTTAGGCATACAGAGCGTGAAGTTCGAGAACTTCAATGCAAACCTGAACAGTTCGCCAGAGATGGGTCTCATTGGTGATGCCCACATGTCGAAACTCGTTGTCGATTCCATTGCCATCGAGGATGCCTTCTTCGACATCCACCAAGACTCCACGAACATCGTCTATAAGTTAGGAGTGAAGTGTGACGACCAACCTACTTTCAAGGGTTTCTCCGCCTACGTGGATGGCTACACCTCGCTGGATGAAGTCGATGCCCACATCACCTATTTCGACAAAAAGGAAGAGAAGGGTGCCGACTTTGGAATCCATGCCATCATCGACTCTGTGCTCAACATGAACATGTATCCCGAAGAGCCAATCCTTGGCTTCACAAAGTTCAAGGTGAACAAGGACAACCACATCACGCTCACGAAACGCAACCGACTCTATGCCGACCTCCGACTGGAGTCACAGGAAGACAGCTGTAGCATCTCCATGCAGTCCGACCCAGAGCTGGACTACCTGCAAGACATCTTCCTCGTGGTGAAGAATCTGAACCTCAACAAGCTCGTTCAAGTGATACCAGGCATGCCGAACTTGGAAGGCAACCTCTCTGTGGATGCCAACTACAAGCAAAACGAAGAGACATTCTGGGTGAAAGGAAACACGGACATCGGACACTTCGCCTTCGACGGTACGAACATCGGAAATGTGGGAGCCGACTTCAGCTACAACCCAATCGACGAAACGACCCACAACGTGGATGCCACACTGAAACACAACAAGCAGAACGTGGCAAAGGTGGCAGGAACCTACGACACAACGGGCGAAGGCAACTTGGACGCTACGGTGAATCTCATGGATTTGCCACTCGCTATGGCAGCACCATTCATCCCCGACCAGATCGTCGTGCTCGATGGCACAATGGGCGGCGAACTCAGTCTGAAGGGACCAACCGACAAGCTCGACATCAACGGAAATCTGTTGCCAAAGGGCATGAAGGCAAAGTCGGACATCTATTCGCTCGACCTCAGTTTCGAAGATGCACCGTTCAACATCGACAACAGCCGCATCTCCTTCGACCGCTACAAAATCTATGGTCCAGGCAAGGAACCGCTCACACTGAACGGATGGGTGGATTTTGCCGATACCGACGACATACTCCTCAACCTCAGCCTCTACGGACGCGATTTCTGCCTCATCAATGCGCCACGCACCCGCAAGTCGATGGTGTTTGGCAAGATGTTTGGCGACTTCATGTTCCGTGTCAACGGCTCACTCAACGACATGCGTATGCGAGGACTCGTCAACGTACTCGACAAGACAGACATGACCTACGTGATGTCGGAAACACCGCTCTCCACAAGCTACCGATTGGACGACATCGTCACCTTCGTGAATTTCAACGAACCGCCAAGCGAAGAGGAAAAGGAACGCATCCGCCGCACCCACACCAGCACCGACATGAACATCAACCTTGTCATCTCAGAGGGAGCAAAGTTCAGTTGTGAATTCTCCGCCGATAAGCAAAGTTACGTGGATGTGCAAGGCGGTGGCACACTCCTGCTGAACATCACACCTGAAGGCGTGATGAACCTCACAGGACGCTACACCGTGAACGAAGGCGAAATGAAATACACCCTGCCAATCATCCCACTCAGGACCTTCGCCATCGAGAACGGCAGCTACATTGAATTCACGGGAGAAGTATCCAACCCAAGACTGAACATAGCGGCAGCCGAGGAAACGACCTCCACCGTGAGCAGTGGCGATAGCCGACGCACCGTGAAATTCCTGGCAGGTCTGAAGGTGACAGGAACACTCGAGGACATGGAACTCCTCTTCACCATCGATGCACCAGAGGATGCCGACGTGAAAAACGAGCTGGTAGGCATGACCACGGAAGAAAAGAACAAGCTCGCCGTGGGACTCCTCGCCACAGGCATGTATATGTCGAGCACCAACGAGTCGAGCATCACCGCCAACAACGCACTCAACAACTTCCTGCAGAACGAAATCAACAACATCGCAGGCAAGGCATTCCAGAGTGCCGTCGATGTGAATGTGGGCATGGAACAGAAGACACGTGAAGACGGAAGCACACGCACCGACTATTCCTTCAAGTTCTCCAAGCGATTCTTCTCCGACCGCCTCAATGTGGTGGTGGGCGGAAAGGTGAATGCCGACGGCAACCGTTACGAGAACGAAAGCGGTGCCTACATCGACAACGTATCGCTGGAATGGCGACTCAACAATGGCGGAACCCGTTACGTGCGCCTCTACCACGAGCGCAACTACGACAATCTCATCGAGGGTGAGCTCATCGAGAACGGAGCATCCATCGTGCTGAAGAAGAAATTCGACAAGCTCTCCGACCTAATGATTTGGAAGAAAAAAGAGGAAAACTGAAAATGAGAAAGAACATCATCGACATAATCATCAGCAGAGTCTTTACTCCCTCCCCCACACGGAGAGCAAGGATTGGATCCATAAGGGCTAAGGTTAGTTCTGTAACTACTCCCCTCCCTCACAGGGAGGGGCAAGGGGGTGGGTCCACAAGAGGTGGGTCCACATGGGGTGGGTCCGTAAGGAGTGGGTCTATCCTGTTACTCATCCTTCTCCTCGCCTCCTGCTCCACCACGTCCAACCTGCCCGATGGAGAGGTACTCTACACGGGAATCAAATCCATCAACATACACGACAAGAAGAACACCTACGCCGAGAGCTTCGCCCTCACCGAAGTGGAAGGAGCATTGGCATACGCACCCAATGGTTCCTTCATGGGCAGTTCCTCCCTGCGTACCCCCTTCCCTATCGGTTTGTGGATTCACAATGCCTTCATCAACCAGAACAATAACGCCTTCGAAAAATGGTTGCTGAAATCCTTCGGAACCGAACCCGTCACCATCGCCTCCGTACTTCCTGAAACCCGTGTGAAAATTGCCACCAACACCCTCCAGAACTATGGTTATTTCAGTGGAAGAGTGACTTACGACCTCGTCAATCAGAAGAACCCCAAGAAGCAGAAAATCAAGTACGATGTCTATCTGAACGAACCATCCATGTTCGACAGCATCCAATATCATTTCGAGGGCATTCAGGACAGCATCCTTCAGGCAAACTTCAGTAAAAGATACCTGCACGAAGGCGACCAATTCAGCGTGCCCAATCTGCAAGCCGAGCAAACACGCATCAGCAACGACTTCCGAAACAACGGCTTCTACTACTATCGTCCCGACTACATCCGTTTCTTCGCCGACTCCATGCAAGTACCACTGCGGGTAAAGACACTCGTCATACCCGACGCAGACATCAATCCACGCGCCAATCGCCAATGGTACATCGGAAATATCCACACCTACATTCAGAAAAACAGAAACATCACCAGCAGAAGAAGGCGCAACACCACTTCTTCCAACGACTCCATCACCTCCGATTCCCTTCGCCAGCAGCGCACGCAGAGCCGAAGTTCCAGAACCGTCATCCAATACGACGACAGCATCGTTCTGCCAGGATTGAAATATGCCTATCAGGGCAAGAAGACACCTATCAAACCGCGAGTACTCTTCAAGAACTACATGTTCAATCGCAAGGAGCTCTACAGCCAGCAGAAGATAGACCAGACGCTCACCAACCTCGCCAACACACAAGCGTTCCAGCAGATGAGCATCAACTTCACGCCGCGCGACACCACCAGCACCTGCGACACCATCGACGTGCAGATGGTGGCGATGCTCGACCAGCCATACGACCTCAACTTCGAGTTCGGATTCACCCAGAAGAGCAACTCACAAGTGGGACCCAAGGCGAAAGCCACACTCACCAAGCGCAACGCCTTCGGACATGGCGAACGACTCTCCATCGGCTTACTCGGTTCCTACGAATGGCAGACGAGGAACCGCATGAAGATAGACAACAAGTATCCCGACTCTTGGGAAGCAGGCCTCGACGCCAGCATCACCTATCCTTGGCTCGTACTGCCCAAACTCGGACAACGCTATTTCAAGTATCCAGCCTCCACCACCTTCAGCATCAAAATCGACAATCTGAAGCGTGCAGGCTACTACCGACTCGTTTCCTCCGAGATTGGTGCCACCTACAATTTCCAGACATCGAAGTACATCACCCATCAGTTCTCACCACTGATGCTCACCTACAACCACCTCATCAACGCCACCGACAAATTCTTCGACATAGCATTCGGCAAGCAGGCACTCTTCGAGTCCATCAGCGACCGCCTCATACCTGCCATGCTCTACACCTTCAAGTACGACAACAACACCAACACCCATCTACGCAACACCACGCGTTTCACCTTCACCATCAAGGAGTCAGCCAACCTCATCAACGGCATCCTCGCACTATGTGGCAAGGACTGGAACGAGAAAGACAAAGGCTTCCTCGACACCCCTTACTCCCAGTTTACCAAATTTCAGATGGAGCTTGCCAACTGCTTCCGTCTCACCGACAAGAGCATGATTGCCACCCGCCTGTTGATGGGTGTACTCTTCAATTATGGAAACTCCGTATTCGTACCTTATAGCGAACTCTTCTATTCAGGCGGACCGAACTCCATCCGCGCCTTTGGCGTGAGGACCATCGGACCAGGTTCCTACGACAGCCGAGAGTTCAGCGACTACACCTACTACCTCGACCGCACAGGTAACTTCAAGCTCGAAGCCAACGTGGAGTATCGTTTCAACATCGTTTCCAACCTCAATGGAGCACTGTTTGTCGATGCAGGAAACGTATGGCTCACAAAAGACACAGACTACCATCCGGGCGGTTTGCTCAGCGACAAGGGGTTCCTCAACTCCATCGCGCTCGGCACAGGCTTCGGCTTCCGTTACGACATGGAATACCTCGTTCTCCGCCTCGACTTCGGTATCGGAATCCACAGCCCATACTCCACCAAAAAATCATACTACAACATCGAGAAATTCCGCGATGGCATCGGCATCCACTTCGCCGTGGGTTATCCGTTCTAAGCGAAAAATGAACCTCACCCCCTTCCTAAGGGCGAAGGGAGTATTATATCATTCTCTCATTATATAAGATAATGGCAAAAGAAAAGACAGCATACGTTTGTTCCTCGTGTGGGTACGACACACCGAAATGGATTGGGAAATGCCCTGCATGTGGGGAATGGAACACCTTTGTGGAAGTGAAATTAGGAAAGAAGAAGACGACAACTGGTATTTCGTCGGCTTCACCACAATTCAGTTTGGCTTCTGCATCGAGTCCCATTTCGATGAGTAAGATTCAGACATCAGATGAACCTCGCATCAACTTGCTCGACAACGAACTGAACCGCGTGCTGGGAGGCGGACTTGTGCCTGGTTCGCTCACACTTTTGGGTGGAGAGCCTGGCATCGGAAAATCCACGTTGATTCTCCAAACGGTGCTGCATCTGAAAGGCTTGAAAGTGCTGTATGTGAGTGGCGAGGAAAGTGCCCGACAACTCAAACTGCGTGCCGACCGCATCTTGGAAGGGAAGGTGCTCGAAGCTGAATCGGACTGGACAGCAGCCAACTTGTCGGACACGCAAGTGGTGTGCGAAGCCATGATCGAAACGGTGTTTAAGCATATCGAAACCGTACAACCCGATTTGGTGGTCATCGACTCCATCCAGACGATGGCAACGGAAACGGTGGAATCCTCACCAGGAAGTGTTACTCAGATTCGCGAATGTGCTGCACAATTGCTGAAATACGCCAAGGAAAGCAACATCCCTGTGCTGCTCATCGGACATATCAACAAGGAGGGAAGCATTGCTGGACCGAAGATTTTGGAACACATGGTCGATACGGTTTTGCAGTTTGAGGGCGACCAACACTACATGTATCGCATCGTGCGTGCCATCAAAAACCGCTTTGGAAGCACGGCGGAACTCGGCATCTACGAGATGCTGCACAACGGTTTGCGTCCCGTTGCCAATCCTTCTGAATTGCTCCTTTCCGACATCGACCAAAGCGAGGGATTGAGTGGTGTTGCCATTGCTTGTGCCATTGAAGGTGTTCGACCATTGCTCATTGAGACGCAGGCACTTGTGAGTACCGCTGCCTATGGTACGCCCCAGCGATCCGCAACGGGTTTCGATATGCGACGATTGAACATGCTTTTGGCTGTTCTGGAGAAACGCGTGGGATTCAAACTGGCACAAAAAGACGTGTATCTGAACATCGCTGGGGGAATCAGAGTGACTGACCCTGCCACCGACCTCAGTGTGATTGCTGCCGTGCTTTCGAGCAATGTAGATACGGGCATCGAGCGTAATGTTTGCCTCTGCGGAGAAGTGGGACTCAGTGGAGAAATCCGTCCTGTCAGCCGCATTATGCAACGCATCGGCGAAGCCGAAAAGCTGGGGTTCTCCCGCATCCTTGTTCCCTATGCCAACCTTGGTGGACTCGACAAAACCAAGTTCAAAATAGAGGTGATAGGATTGCACAAGGTGGAAGAAGCCTTGCGTGAACTGTTCGGATGATTACACACAACCCCTAAGAGTGTGCAAAATTTAATCGTTTAACAATCAACGTTTTAACAATTATTCATAAAAGTGAGTGCAAATTTTTTTGTTGCATTCACTTTTTCTTTTTAATTTTGCACACTAATTCATATAACATTCATAGTTTAACTCACTTATCAATAATCAAGTGGATAGCAAGGAAAATCCTTTTCAATCCTTTCTATCCCTGATTAAACGCTCAAACAATGGCAACCCAGAAGACAAGAAACTTACTCGTTGATGTGGCTCGTCAACTCTTTGCCAAAAACGGTTTCGAAAACACGACAATGAATGACATTGCCTTGGCTTCGGACAAAGGACGACGCACACTTTACACCTATTTTAAAAGTAAGGAGGACATTTACTACGCTGTGATTCAGTCTGAGCTTCAGCGTCTCTTCACTCGTTTGGAAGAAGTGGCTCGACAGAACATATCTCCAGAGGAAAAGATGGTGCAACTCATCTTTGCGCATCTGGAAGTGATCAAAGAGGCTGTGTTCCGCAATGGTACGCTACGTGCAGAGTTTTTCCGCGAGATTTGGAAAGTGGAAGGCGTACGCAAGGATTTCGACCGCACAGAGATAGCTCTGTTCCGCCGTGTCATGAACGAAGGTGTGGATAAAGGTGTGTTCGATATTCGCAATGTGAAACTCACTGCCGAGATTTGCCACTATTGTCTGAAAGGTTGCGAAGTGCCATACATCTATGGTCGCTACGCTGCTCAGAGTCCACAAGAACTCCTGCCCGTAGTGAGAGTGATGGTGGCACGTCATTTCAGAAAATTCAAATTGGAATGACTCTTTAAAGTGAAAAGTGAAGAATGAAAAGTGAAAAATGCCATTCGGATGGTGTCCCTTCACAATTCACGCTTCACATTGAATTTTCTTCACTTTTCACTTTTAATTTTTCACTTTTAATTTTTCACTTTTAATTTAAATATATATGGCATTACTTTCAGGAAAGACAGCCCTCATCACAGGTGCTGCACGCGGTATCGGAAAAGCTATCGCACTTAAATTCGCCGCTGAAGGCGCAAACATTGCATTCACAGACCTCGTTATCGACGAAAATGGTCAAGCTACAGAACAGGAAATCGCTGCGCTGGGCGTGAAGGTGAAAGGTTATGCATCCAATGCAGCAGACTTTGCTCAGACCGAGGAAGTGGTCAACCAAGTGAAGGCTGACTTCGGCTCCATCGATATTTTGGTCAACAACGCAGGTATCACCAAGGACGGTTTGATGCTCCGCATGACTGAAGCTCAGTGGGATGCAGTGATTGCTGTCAACCTCAAGTCAGCATTCAATTTCATCCACGCTTGCACACCAATCATGATGCGTCAGCGCGGTGGTTCCATCATCAACATGTCGTCTGTGGTAGGTGTTCATGGCAACGCAGGTCAGTGCAACTACTCCGCTTCAAAGGCTGGTCTGATTGCTTTGGCTAAGTCTATCGGTCAGGAGATGGGTGCCAAGGGTATTCGTGCCAACGCCATTGCTCCAGGTTTCATCGAAACAGCCATGACCGCAGCGCTTCCAGAGGCTGTTCGCGAAGAGTGGATCAAGAAGATTCCGCTCCGTCGTGGTGGTACAGTGGAAGACATCGCCAACACAGCCCTCTACCTTGCCAGCGACCTCTCTTCTTATGTCACTGGTCAGGTCATTCAGGTTGACGGCGGTATGAATATGTAAATGAAGAATGAAGAGTGAAGAATGAAAAATACTCATCCTATGAGCAGAGTAAAATTCATTCTTCATTCTTCATTTTTCATTCTTCATTCAGAGCAAAGCGATGAAAGTTCTCTACGAAGACAACCACATCATTATTGTCAACAAGCAGGCGGGAGAAATCGTACAGGGCGACAAGACTGGCGACACTCCGCTGAGTGAGACAGTGAAACAATACATCAAGGAAGCCTACGCCAAACCAGGTGCGGTCTTCCTTGGTGTTGTTCATAGGCTTGACCGTCCTGTGAGCGGCATCGTCATTTTTGCCCGTACCAGCAAAGCATTGGCACGCCTCAACGAGATGTTTCGCACCAATCAAGTGCAAAAGACCTATTGGGCGATTGTTCCCAAAAGTGCGAATGACAACCTGCAAACTCCCATGGAGAATGGCAAGGTGACGCTTACGCATTATCTGATACGCAACGAAAAGCAGAACAAATCATACGCTTACGACCGTGAGAAGCCTAATTCCAAGAAGGCTGTTCTCGACTTTCGTCCTTTGGCATCGAACGACAATTACACACTCGTGGAAGTGAATCTCCACACGGGGCGACACCATCAGATTCGCTGTCAGCTCGCACACATCGGTCTGCCTATCAGGGGCGACCTCAAGTATGGTGCCAAGCGCAGCAACCCCGATGGCAGCATCAGCCTCTGTGCCCATGCCGTCGATTTTATCCACCCCGTCACGAAAGCGCCCATCCACATCGAGGCTCCCCTACCCGCCGACCCCATCTGGAGCACTTTTGTTATGCCGAGCTAAAGGCTTCAAGTTTCAGGTTTGGCTACGCCGAGCTAAAGGTTCAAGAATCCTTATAAATCTTTTAAATCCCTGATTCAAATTTAATGAAAAAGACAATCATTCCACTCCTGCTCCTGTTCGCTGCATTCAGTTGCACGTCGAACGACTCCCAGCAGGCAACCACAAATATCCTCAGTCAGTCCGATAAGGACGATACCTTCACCACCGACAGTTTTTCCATCGAGAAGGTTGGACTCGGCGGCGACTTTTCTGCCACCGTCCAAATGCCTACGGGTGGCAATCCTCTGCTCGTCAATTCCGTCAACGAATGGATTTCCGAACAGTTGGGCAACAGCTACGATGGCGACGTGAATGACATGAAGCAGATGCTCGAGTTCTATGCCAAACTCTACACCACTGCCAAGGACTCCACCCACATCGACACGGTCTGGAGCGATGGCAAGTATGCTGAAGAAGCACTCGACCGCGGCTATGTAATCGAGAAGCTCTACGAAACACCCAAGCTCGTCACCTTCGGTGTGAACATCTACCTCTTCTACCATGGTGCAGCCCACCCAAGCACGATTTACAACGCTCAGACCTTCCGCAAGTCTGACGGACGACGCTTCGGTTGGGAAATCATCTATGAAGACAACGTCTATGCCGACGACAACTCATACATACAACTCGAAGCTCAACTTCGTGCAGGCATAGCCAAGCACTTCGAAGTTGCCAACGAGGACGACCTCGGTGACCTTCTCACCATCGAGAAGAGCGACTTCTCCTACAACTTCCCTCGTCCGCAGACCGTTCCATACCTCACCAAAGAGGGACTGAACTTCGTCTATCAGCAATACGAGATAGCCCCTTACGCCATGGGTCTGCCATCTGTCACCATCCCATGCGAGAAGCTCCCTCTCCTACGTGCGTTCAAGAACGAGCTCAAGTAAGCGATTCTTTTAACACACCTTCTTTCGGCAAACAACAAAACCATATACAGATAATGAAAGCCATCGAACTCCATCCGTTCGGTGGCTTTCATTGTTCATCCAATGCCTTTCGGCAATCATGCACCAAATCTTCACATGTCATTCACCAAATCTGCCGATTTCGTGAACCGCTTCTTCGAATAATGTACGCCTCATCTGCATCTCCACTGAACCGCTCCTTTGGTTTCAACTAGTTGCCGAACCTTCGTCATCGTTCTCGCGAAGGCTCGGCAGGACGACGCCGAACCTTCGTTAGTAAAACGCCGAGTCCTCGCCTCCCCACTTCATCCACACGATTCTTTCAGTAAATCCACACAATCGTGCTTAACAAAATGAAGAAGAGGTTCACTAAATCCTATGGGGTAATAGTGTTAGCCACATTAGAAATGTCCAATAAAAGCATTCTTTAATCATATAAGAAACAAAATTTCAAAAATTATTTGGTCAATTCAACAATTGTACTTATTTTTGCATTGCTCAGTCTGTCCGAAAGGATGGATGGGCAAGTTTTATTGTAAAAGGACGTTTACTTAACGTTTACTTTTGGGTCTCAAATCTCGCAAATTTGAATATCTTCCAAAAGATGCGCAACGTAGCGTCCACGTGGGAATGTTATATTCCATGCACCTTAGCCTTTTCTCTGTGGAGAAATGCTATGAGGTGTATGTTATAATATGTCTCGGGCGTGGGCAGACTGGCGTTGCTTATCCTTGGAAGATGGGCAATGCGAGAGCCTGAGACTCGGGGATAAGCGCAGAGTACAGAAATCCCACGTTTTTTTGTATCATCAAAAAAATCTTTAACAGCCGAATCTCGGGATTTCATAGGCAAAAAACATTCGTCCTATGAAAAAATTTTTCTTTTCTTTCTTAGTTGCTCTGACGACATTAACAGCAAACGCTCAAAACTGACAAGAAGCGCAAGGCTTTCTTCTCCACCTACACCACACTCTTCAGAGAGGAATTCCATGTTCAACTTCAAGTTGCTGATGACCAATACGTTCCTGACGGAAAGATTTTTCGACATGTCTCCTTATCGACTAACCAAACTATTATTAATCACTTTTTCAAAGAACTCTTTGGTTGCACGGCATTGTCGTTAAGCTATATTTTTATTTAACGAACTATTGTTATATTAAATCCTCTTTAAACATTATTTTTTATGGAAGACCTTATGACTATTGCTGCATCTGATGCGAAATCTGTTTCAGTGGAAAATGCAGTTATTCCTATTCACATCAACTGGAACCAAGAACAAAACAAGAAGGAAAATAGTTCTTCTAAAGAATTAGATCGTGTTATCTCAGAAGCCATAAATAACCAGAAAAAACAGGTTGTTATTTCAGGTGTAGCATATGATTTCGATTATCAATTGACCTGTGAGGTATACTTAAATCTCCCTAAGTAGTTTTTTTCAATCGTTTTGAAGAACATTTTAATATAATCGCACTTATATATGGTATAGTGACAGACAAGAAATGTTCTAATTATCAATCAAAATTCTTTTAGAAGTTGTTGACGATTATGAACTTTGCGTGATTCAAAATTTTGTTCTGAATACAATCTTAGTATATGATTGTCAAAATTTGAACAAATATTAGTCATATCATATGTGTCTATAGTTATCAATCTTAAAATTGCAAAAATCAATATTATCTAATAAAAAAATAAAAAATATGGCATTTTCAAAGAATTTAGAAGACGTCATCGAGGCAGCTCTTGCTGATGGCGTTTTAACAGAAAAAGAACGCGCTGTACTACATAAGAAAGCTATGCAAGAGGGTGTAGATCCCGATGAACTTGATGTTGTCATCGAGGGTCGTCTCGCAAAGATGAAACAAGAAAAAGATTGGCTTCGTCCAACACCACCTACTTTTGAAAAGCGTGGTAATGTGGTTAAATGTCCAAATTGTGGAGCACCAGTAGAGGCCGGAACAGCATCCTGTAAAGAATGTGGATATGTTTTTACTAATGTTAAGAGTAACAGTTCAAGTGAAAGATTGGCTGAAAAACTCGAAGAATTAGTTCATAAACATTATCGTGACGAGGAAGCAAGGGGTAATGCAATGGCTAACGTTATTAGGAATTTTCCCATACCGACTTCTAAAGATGATATGATAGAATTTATTACATCTATGTTACCAAAAACATTCCAGATAGCCGATAATCCAGATGAATCTGCTTATTATCTTCCACCTGCATATTTAGCAAAAGTTGAAGAATGTGTACTTAAAGCAAAAGTTGCCTTTCCAGATGACCCACAGTTGATGGCTCTTATTGATATGGTAAATAAAACAAAAACAAAAAGAATAATTAGCAACTTAAAACACAGTCCTTTATTCATTTGTTTCATGGGATTTGTATTTTTTTTACTATTAATGTTTTGCATAAGCCAATGTTATAATTAAAATCAAGAATTCGTTATATGGGATTGTTTGGTAATATATTTGGCAAGAGTAATTGTGGTGGTCTGATGAACGTAATTCGTTGTGACGAATCAGAGTATTTGGTTTGGAAATGGCGTCCAACGGGTCAGAACGTCAATAGCACTTCACGAGAAAATTCTATTAGATATGGCAGTACTCTTGTTGTCAAAGACGGAGAGGTTGCTGCGTTTATATATCGAAATCAAGGTGGTGGTGCTGTACAAGACTTCATAGAAGGTCCATATCAAGACACTATAAAGACAGCAAACTTCCCTGTTCTATCTGGATTGATGGGAATGGCATTTGGTGGAGACTCTCCATTCCAAGCAGAGGTTTACTATATTAACCTTCAAGGCAACAATCAGGTGCGTTTTGCAGTACCCTACTTTGATGTGACTGATCCTCGAAATATGGATTTGCCTGTACCTGTAGCGGTTCGTGGTAGCATCACATTCAACTTGACGGACTACAAGGCTTTCATAAAACTTAATCGTCTTGTTAATTTTGACCTTGAAGCTTTTAAGAAGCAAATAAAAGACGCTGTAATCAAATATGTCAAGGCTGTAGTATCTAACATACCAACACAGAATGGTATTCCTTTGGTAAAAATGGAGACACAGATTCTTCAGATTAATGATATTATTCAGCAGTATCTGGCTATGCGTTTTGTTAATGACTTTGGTGTGAATCTGAAAGCATTGGATATTTCTGCTATTGAGCCAGATAAGGATACAGATGCTTACCGCACGCTGAAATCAATTACTCAGGATATTTCAGTTCAACAGACTAAACAGCAGGCTGACATTGCATTCCGTACTAATGAAGTGCAGGCACAGGTGAACATGCAGAACCTCAAAGATACTCAGAGAATCAATACAAAGAACATGGAAGAGACAATGCGTATTCAGCGTGAGGCAATGGAAGCCGCTCAGCGAGCCAAGACAGAAGAAGCACAGCGTAGTGGCAGAATGCAGACACAGACAATGTTCCCTCAGGCGAACATTTTGGACAAACAAGTCCAGATGATGAATGCTGCTGCTCAATCAATGGGCAACGGAGCTGGAACTGTGAACATCGGTGGGAACGGAATAAATCCTGGTGCAATGATGGCTGGTATGGCAATGGGTAATGTTGTTGGGCAACAAATGGCAGGAATGATGAATCACGTGGGCGAAATGGCTCAACGAGCAATAAACACACCTCCTCCAATACCTGGCAATACTACATATTATGTAGCAGTGAATGGTCAACAATTTGGACCTTACGGATTATCCACCCTTGGTCAGATGGTACAACAAGGACAGATAGACTCACAGACGATGGTATGGACACAAGGTATGTCACAATGGGCAGCAGCAGGTACTGTCCCAGATTTGATATCCCTTTTTGCACCACCATCAATGGGGGGTACACTTCCTCCATTGTCAGGAGGTAATGTTCCACCTGCACCACCAACCCTTTAACCATTGACAGACTATGAATATAATGAACGATGATTTCTATGGATCAATTGATCGACTCTTAGAGTTTGGGCTTAGCGGAAGACTAGCAAATGCTATGATTCAGACAATGAATGAAGCGATGGCAAATATGCAGATGCCAAACTATTCCTATAACAATAAGATTGATATGATCAATCAGGTTGCTGTCGCTCCTGTATCACAAAAGAGATTCTTTGTCGTACTGGAACAGAATCCCATTGGGCCCCTTGACAATGAAGAACTAAGACAGAAAATATCTACGGGCAAAGTGATGAAGGATACTCTGATTTGGTATAAGGGGCTACCAGGCTGGGTCGAGGCAAAGAAACTTGAAGAGATTTGCCTAATGTTCAACAATGTTCCTCCTACGTTGACAGAAGAATCAATTCAAAAGTAACACATTATGTCACAAAACCTAACAGACATACATGCTACTATGAACAATGTTCTAGAGGGAAATGAACTTCTTCATTTCGTTCTAGAACCTTGTGCTACAAATACAAACATATACCCACATTCAATAATAATCACTCCACTTTGGTTGAGAAAAAAGAACCAAGCAGAGCAAGAAGCTCGTATTGAAGCTGAAAGAATACAAAAGGAAAAAGCTAAAGCAGAAGAACTTGCTCGTCTTGAAAATGAACGAATTCAAAAAGAAAAAGAGTTACAGAAACAACGCCTTCAACGAGGAACTGGTACACCTGTTGATCTTGGGCTCTCTGTGCTATGGTCAAGCAGGAATGTAGGCGCTCCTAGTGGAGAACAACCTGGATTATATGTTGGTTGGGGTGATGTGTCAGCATGTAAAACTTCTCTTAATTATGATGAGTATCCTACAGCAAACCCTCCATCACAAATTAGTGGAAGCCAATATGATTTTGCTAGGGCACAATGGGCAGAGAAATGGCGAATACCCACCTTGAAAGAAATGAGTGAATTAATGCAGAATTGCCAATGGATGTGGATTGTGATTAAGGGAGTTCCAGGTTTTCAGGTAATAGGAAAAACGGGGCAAAGCATTTTTCTACCAGCTGGTGGTGACAGATATGGACTACAATATGAAGATGCATATTATGTTGGTCGCTATTGGACATCAGATATTTATCCAGAGGAAACAGCACGTGCTTTTTTCCTTGAATTTAATCAACAGATGGCCCAAATAAACACCATGGCAAGATATATGGGAATGCTTATTCGACCAGTATTAGAAAGGGAGATTTGACTATGTCATTAATGACGCTTAACTACATAAAGAGAATTCTTGATTCATATATCCAAGATCTGTCAACTTATGACAGTGCTGACGAGGTCACTTATAAGAAACATGAAACACAGACTAACAAAAAACTGGTTGAGTGTTTCAATTATTTGTCCAGTCTCCATCCTGAACTATTTCAAGTTAACATGTCAAGATATCTTGCAGATGACGATGCCAAGATATTAAAAACACGCTTTAGAGAAAATGCAAAAAAAAGGTATTCTCTTGACATACTTCCTTCTGCTGGTTGGTTTCTTGATACTATTAACAACGAAAGTATATTCACTCCTGCATATGTACTATGGCAGAGAGAAGACTCGTCATTGCAGAACTTTGTCATTAATTATGACAATACAAGCAAACACAAGGCAAAAGATGCTTTAAACGGCTTATTAATGAATATGATGCTTTGTCTGCCTGTAAAGAAACTTTTGCTGAATTTCTTTGATTTTACTATGTCAGGCTTAGCAGATTTGTTCACAGTAAATCTTGAGCCACAACTATACCATGACGACATAATAGTGGATCAAGATAATGCGCATCAGCGATTGAAATTATTGCTCGCACACATGGCGACCGTGATGAAGCAATATGGCAATTTAGCATCATATAATAACAGTCATCAGGAAATAGCTCTACCATACGAAGTTGTGGTACTAAACAACTATCCGAGCAAATATGATGGATGTTTAGACTTGATAGCTCCGTTGTTCGAAAATGGTGCCAGATGCGGTATATATTTCATTGTAATGAACAATACTGATTGTAGCTTACGGGACAAGGATGCAAAGTCTATTTTGGATGTAACTCATAATTATCAAACTCTTACACTGTATAACCCAGACGAGAAAAACGAAGGATTAGTGAGCTATACTCCTTTCCATCGTAATCCTCTTTTGGCAAGAGTATGCTTTGATTATTTTCGAGAAGAAGCAAACTATATTCCTAAACGTACAATACTAAAACAAAACTTTAATTCTGTTCTGAGCCAAACATATGAGCCAGTTATATCTGAAATCTGTGTTACTGTTGGTTTGGACATAGACAAGAAACAACCTGTGACACTCCGATTCAATTCTGGTGATTATATCCATGCCTTCATCCTTGGTCAGTCAGGTTCTGGTAAATCAGTTTTGCTTAATAACATTATTACCACAGCTATAAACAAATATTCACCAGAGGATTTGATATTGTACCTTATGGATTTCAAAGGGGTAGAGTTCAACCGCTATCGGGGGGTTAAGCACACAAAAGCAGTTCTTGTTGATAATAGTGATCCGCAGTTGACTTTAGAAGTACTGCGAGAACTAAAAGAGGAAAACAAGAGACGTGTTAAGCTATGGCAGCAGGAAGGTGTCAATAATATTGATGGATATAATAGCAAGCATAGAAACAACCGTTTACCTCAAGTTTTGTTTGTTGCAGATGAGTGTCAAGTGATGTTTAGTAGAATTGATGCTGGTATAAATAGCTATCGCATTCAACGTGAGATAGCTGAAATAGTTAATATAATTGCTACACAAGGACGTAGTCAAGGCATACATATGCTACTTGCCACACAGCAGTTGGATGAGACTGATATCTCAGGACAAGTATTGAAGAATCTTACAGAATGCTTATTGTTCATGAGTGCTCCTAGCGATTCAAATATGCTTGTACCAGACAGCAGCAATTTGACAGCACAACAACCTACAGGTCAATGCTGCTATTATCATAAAAAGGAACTTCAAGCGCAGCTTCAATCATTCTATGCAACGGATGATGAATTAGAAAAAGCAATAGCAGAGTCACAGAAGAAAGCATTTTCATCAAAAAGTAATGGAGAAGTATATTTCAAAGGAACATCTATGTTCTGGTGGAATGAAGATGAAAGAAATACGATGTTGAACAACAACAATGACATTATAGCTTCTGTCGGCAGAAACATTGGAATTAAAGAAGAACAAACTATTATTCCATTACATCGTGATTTTTCTGAAAACATACTTTTCTTCGGAACAAACAAAGAAGAACAAACAGTTGGAGTTACTATAAATGCATTGATTTCACTAATTGCAAGCTATAATAGTCAGAAGAGAGAATGTGATGTTATAATAATAGATTGCTTTTCCTCTAATAAAGTTAGATACAAGACCTTGCTGAATGATATGCAAGATAAGGGATTATGCATTACTGTATCAAGAACAGAGAGTGGTGCTGTCCTTAACCATTTGGCTAATGCCATCAGTCATAGCAAAGCTGTTCCTACGATTCTAGTCATCATTGGTTGTGAATGCTTCGCTGAAATGAAGCGAAATTCCCCTATTGTTTCAATGGATACAACAATGATATCTGCTAATACAGGATTCGATATTTCATCAGGAGTTGTTAATATGGATTTCTTCTGTAATGATGACGGAAGCACGGACGGATTCGAAGAACAAATAAAGGCGATGAAAGATAAATTCGCCATCCAGAGTAACGATATTGAAGAACAGTTTGTTGTCCACACATATCCGGAAGCATTAAGATATATTCTTGATGAGGGACCAATACAAGGTGTTCACGTTCTTCTCCAGGTTGACAAGCCAACAAATATACTATTTGAGGATTATCCAGATCAAACAGTTGCACTCTTTAAACACAAAGTTATTTTGCGATCAGAAAACAAATATCTTGTTCCTATGAGATTTAGCACAGATATTGACGTAGAAACATTAGGTGAGGAAGAAGAGCGTCTACGGGCATACTATTATCCTGAAGATGGCAGTCCACAGTTATTTACTCCTTACTTGATGCCTAAAAAAATTATTATATAGTAATACAAAAACACATAAATTATGACAGCAGATAGTACAATGAGAAATATAGCTCTTGTAGAGCAATATGCAAGAGAGCTTGAGCAGACTTCACTTCAGGTTGAAGAATTGTTTAACAAACTGAAGCATAAGACAGATGAAATAGGTCAGAATTGGTCTGATTCACAGTTTAATCAGTTCCGTCAGATTTACAATGATGTAATAATGAAACAAACAAAGGGTACCGCAGATACTCTACGCAAACTAGCGGCATACACAAAGAAACAATGCGAGTATCAGCAGATGGTCAAACAACATAAACTTAATCTCTAATGAATTGAGGTTTTCATTAGTTCTGTTTTGAGCCACGTGGTGGTTTATTAAATGACCGATTTAGGAATAATGAAGCTTATAAAGACAATAAGGTGAAATCTGTAGTTTCGACAACCGAGATTACAGATGACTTAAATATTATTAGCCTTCTGATTTGGTAGTCGATACTTACGATTTGCTGTATGTTGACTCAGAACGAAATACAATTCGTCAGTTGCAACAAACAAAATTATTCCCATGCATCGAGTTCGTTCTGAATGTCGGGCATTTGGGAGCGATGGAATTCGGGATTGCGGATGCCGCTGCGCTGTTGATGGCGATAGTCTTCCAAAAGGCGGAAGGCATATTTGCCTAAGAGGATGATGGCTACTAAGTTGCAGGCGGTGAGGAGAGCCATGCAGAGGTCGCCTATCGCCCAAACGGTTTCGAGACTGGCAAGGGAACCGAAAATCACAAAAATACCTCCCGAGAGGAGTCGATAGCCCATCATGGCAATGCGAGATGTACGGGGAGAAAACTTGGAACGCAAAGACAAATAGCGCACATTGGCTTCTCCATAGTAGTAATTGCCGATAATACTGCTGAAGGCAAAAAGGAAAATAGCGATGGCAATGAAAACGGGACCTATGGAACCTACTTCGTTTTGCAATGCTGCTTGGGTGAGATTGATGCCATTGAGCGATGGGTCGGTATAGAGTCCACTAATAAGGATGATGAATGCAGTGCAAGAACAAACCAAAAGGGTATCAGTAAATACGCCCAATGCCTGTATCAGTCCTTGCTTCACGGGATGAGAAACGTTTGCTGTGGCAGCTACATTCGGTGCACTACCCTCGCCTGCCTCGTTGCTGAAGAGTCCACGTTTGATGCCATTCATCAACGCAGCACCTAATCCACCTCCAATCACTTGTCCCATACCAAAAGCATTCTCTACGATGACGCGCAGCACTTGTGGGAAGAGATGAATATTCGTCACTACAACGTAAAACGCAAGAACGAAATAGCCAATCGCCATGATTGGGACGATGATGCTACTCACCTTGGCTATGCGATGGATGCCTCCAAAGACAATCAACAGGGAAATGACTGTGAGGGCGATTCCACTCGTCAGTGGAGTGACACCGAAAGCACGGTCGAGTGCTCCACTAATCGTGTTCGACTGCACGGAGTTGTATGCCAAACCGAAAGTGATGATTATGAGGATGGCAAAGAGAATGGACATCCAACGACCTAAGCGAAATGAAAAACGAAAAGATAGAAATGAGAAATGGACCTCGCGCAAACCTTTGTGGATGTAATAGGCAGGTCCTCCAATGAAATGCTCGTCGTGAGGAATCTTGTATAGTTGAGCGAGCGTGGATTCAACGAATGCGGTTGCACTACCAATCAGTGCAATCACCCACATCCAGAACACGGCTCCAGGTCCACCAACAGCAATGGCTGTTGCCACGCCTGCTAAGTTGCCCGTTCCCACACGTGTTGCTACGGATACGGCAAAGGCTTGGAATGAGGAAATCTTCTTGCTATGTTTTCCTTTTGGAGATTCTAACAACAATCGGAACATCTCAGGAATCATACGGAACTGCACGAACTTGCATTTCCATGTAAACCACAATCCACATGCTATGAGCACGCCAATCAGGATGTAAGTCCAAAGCCAGTCTATAACAGATTGCAACATCAGATTAGATAAAATTAAACAACGATGACAAGGATTATTTTTGAACCACAGATTACACTGATGAACACAGATTTTTTATTTAAAAAACAATGATTAATCTGATTAAAATGATTAAAAAATAATCAGAAAAATCATTTAATCCAGCACGCCAGTGCGATGTTTTTTTATGAAAAAATCTGTGTTCATCTGATAAATCTGTGGTTTGAGTTTATTCTGCACCATCTGTAGTCTTGGAGAGATAATAGAGGATGGAGGAGTTTTTGCGAGTGAGGATTTGACGCGAGACACGACGGAGGTCGGTGGCAGTGGTTTTGCAATAGAGAGGGATATCTTGATTGATGAGGGTGGCATCACCGAGCATTTCGAAATAGGCGAGACGTTCGGCACGCTGTGTGTATTCCGTGCATTGCATGGCAGAAGATGCCTCGTACTTGTTTTTTAGTTTTTGGATTTCTTGCTCAGGCACTAATTCATGACGGAGGCGGTCGAGTTCATCCCAAATGGCGGTTTCGGCATCGTGCATGTCAACACCTTCAGCAGGAATACCTTCAATGATGAGCTGTCCACTGTCGATTCGTCCTGAAACGTATGCATCAAGAGAAAGGAAAAGACGCTTTCCATCAACGAGGTCTCTCCAAAAACGTGCCGACTTGCCATTTGCAAGCACATCACTAATCATGTCGCACACTTGGAAATCGGGATGCATACGGGCAGGAATATGAAATGCCATGAGAAGAACGGAATGAGGAACATTGCGATGCACTGTCTTGCGACGCTGACGAAGCTGAGGAGGCTCTGGGGTAATAAATGAAGAATGAAGAATGGTCGCTTCGCTCCCGAATGAAGAATGTATTTTACTCTGCACAGGGGATGAGTAACTCTCATTCTTCATTCTACATTCTTCATTCTTCATTTTCTTTTTCATTGGAATATCTCCGTACCATTTCTCCGTGAGCCTCAAGGCATCATCCCAAGAGATGTTGCCTGTGATGGCAAGGATGGCATTCGAAGGGCGATAGAAACGATAGAAGAACTGCTTCACGTCGTCCATCGTTGCATCGGCTATATGACTGAGTTTCAATCCGATGGTAGGCCAACGATAAGGGTGTTGCTTGTAGGAAAGGGCAGCGAGGATATGGGATATGTCGCCGTATGGCTGATTGATATAATTGAGTTTGAATTCCTCCATCACCACCTTGCGCTGTACCTCGAGCGATTGTGGGGTGAAAGCCAACGAAAGCATGCGGTCGCTTTCGAGCCAAAAGGCGGTTTCCACATTCTGTGCAGGAATGATGGTATAGTAGTTGGTGTAGTCGGTTGATGTATAGGCATTGTTCTCTCCACAAGCATTCTGCAAAGGCATCTCGAAATCGGGAATATTGACAGAACCACCAAACATGAGATGCTCAAAGAGATGGGCAAATCCTGTGTGCTCAGGGGACTCATTACGCGACCCCACTTTGAAGAGCGTGTTCAGACAAACCATTTGCGTGGAAGCATCGTAAGAATGAAGCAATCGAAGGCCGTTGGCAAGTGTAAAGGAATTGATTTCCATAGGAAAAAGCGAATTTCTTGCAAAGTTAATGGAAAAAGTCGGAAAAAAGGCAATAAGTTCCTGCGTTTTTCGTTATAAAAAAGATGCAATTTGCGCGCATCAAGCATTAAAAAGAAACTACATTTTGAAGAACCTGAAATATAGACTCCTCTATTTGATGTTAGGCATCGCTCTCGTTGCCTTCGCTGCTCCTGCGCTGACTTCCGACCTCTGGACGGTGGACACGGAGGGATGGAGGATTGAAAGCCCCCTCCCAACCTCCCCGAGGGGAGGAGAGAGCGAAATGGAGGATATGAAGAATGAAAGCCTCACCCCCAACCCCTCTTCAAAGGGCGAGGGGAGTGGAATGAAGAATGAGAAATACTCTTCTCCACTTCAAGCTAACTCACATCCTTCATTACCCCTGCTGCCACCCGACTCGCTGGCACGAAAGGTGAAGAAGACAGATTATCCGCATGGCGATCGTCCAAAGGATTATCCGTATGACTTGAGCGACCCTGAGAACTTGAAGCCCGAAGCGGGAGAGTACGATGAGAAAACGGGCATGTTTCGTGTGGGTGCAAAATTAGGTGACAACTTCTTGTCCGCTCCTTGGTTGATGACTCCCGCAGAGTACATGAAATGGACTGAGCGAAAAGAACTTGATGCCTATTTCCGCGAACGTAACGACTCATTGTTTGTGCGCAAAGGTAAGGAGAAGTTCGACTTTACCAATATGCACTTTGACCTTGGTCCAGCAGAGAAAATCTTCGGTCCAGGCGGTGTTCAAATCAAGTCGCAGGGTTCTGCAGAACTGAAATTCGGCTACAACTACAAGTTCACCGACAACCCATCGCTTTCAGAACGTAATCGCAAGGTGACCAGCTTCGACTTCGACGAGAAAATCAATCTCTCGATGAATGCCAAGGTGGGCGACAAGATGGACTTCAACATCAACTACAACACGGATGCGACCTTCGATTTCGACTCAAAGAACCTGAAGCTGCAATACGAAGGCAAGGAGGACGAAATCGTGAAACTGATTGAAGCAGGTAACATCTCGTTTCCATCCAACAACTCACTCGTGACGGGTGCCTCCACACTGTTTGGTATCCGCACCGACATGCAGTTTGGAAAGCTCAATCTGCAAACCGTTGTCAGTCAGAAGAAATCGACTTCAAAGACAGTCGGTTCACAAGGCGGAAGTCAGTTTACTCCTTTCGACATCCAAGCCTACGACTACGATGAAAACCGCCATTTCTTCTTAGCTCAGTATTTCCGCGACAATTATGACAAAGCATGTTCTACACTGCCAACCATCACGAGCGGTGTGACCATCAACCGTGTGGAAATCTGGGTAACAAACACGTCGGGACACGTTGAAAACACAAGAAACATCATTGGTCTTGTTGACCTTGCTGAAGGCACAAAAATCAGTAACAAGCAATGGAGAAGTTCGGGCTCGAAACTTCCACAAAACAGAGCCAACGACCTTTACAACTACCTTCTCACCGACTATGTGGAAGCACGTGTCATCGACCAGACAAGCACCGTGCTCGATGGCATCATGAAGGGTGGCGTGGATTACGAAAAGATTGAAAATGCACGTCTGCTCAGTTCTTCAGAATATACACTCAACAGCCACTTGGGCTACGTGTCGCTGAAGAGCACCATGCAGCCTAACCAAGTGCTTGCCATCGCCTTTGAATACACAGCGAATGGAACAACCTATCAGGTGGGTGAGTTCTCTGCCGACGTGAAGGATGCCGACAAGGCATTGTTCGTGAAACTGTTGAAAAACACGAACAACTCGCCAAAGATGGGAAACTGGGACCTGATGATGAAGAACGTGTATTCACTCAGGGCACAGTCCATGCAGAAAGATAAATTCAAGCTCGACGTGAAATATCTGAGCGACACCACAGGTGTGAGCCTCAACTATCTGCCTGAAGAGCCTTGGAAACAGACTACCCTGCTGAAAATGATGAACTTAGACCGTTTGGACGATAACAACAAGACGAATCCAAACGGTAAATTCGACTACATCGAAAACTACACGGTTCAGCCGAGTCAGGGTCGCATCATCTTCCCTGTAGTGGAACCATTTGGCGACTGGTTACGACAAAAGATTGGTAATGATGCCATTGCCGATAAGTATTGCTACGATGCACTGTACGACTCGACCAAGGTCGTGGCAAAACAAATTTCGGAAAAGAACAAATTCTCCTTGGTGGGAGAATACAAAGGTTCGAGCGGAAGCGAAATCGACCTCGGTTCAATGAACATCCCACAAGGTTCGGTGGTTGTCACTGCGGGTGGTGTCACCCTCACCGAAGGCACTGATTACGAGGTGGACTACACGCTCGGTAAAGTGACGATTCTCAACCAGAGCATCCTCGATGCCAACACAGACATCAGGGCGAGCGTGGAAAGCACATCGGAATACAGCACCATGCGAAAGACGATGATTGGTGTGAACTGGACTTACGACTTCACGAAGAACTTCCAGTTGGGCGGTACGTTCATGAAACTCAAGGAAAAGGCACTCACCACGAAGGTGGGTATGGGTAACGAACCTCTGAACAACATGATTTGGGGATTGAACCTCAACTGGAAACAGCAGTCGCAATGGCTCACCAATATGCTCGACAAGATTCCGCTTATCGACGTGAGCCAGCCTTCGAGCATTTCCCTCTCAGCCGAAGTGGCACAACTCATTGCAGGCGAAGCCAAAGGTGTGCAAGGCAATGCATCATACATTGACGACTTCGAATCCACCAAGAGCGGCATCGACGTGAGCAGTCCTCAGTCGTGGGCTCTCGCCTCCACTCCATCCAACTTGCAATATGGCAACCTCAGCAACGATAAGATGTACGGCTACAACCGTTCTCTCCTTGCTTGGTACAATATCGACCCTCTCTTCACTCGCCGTAGTTCGTCGCTTACCCCAGGACACATCAAGGGCGACCTCGACCAACTCTCCAACCATTATGTGAGAGAGGTGTTTGTTCGTGAAGTATATCCAAACAAGGATGTGAACCAGGGAGAAAGCAACACTCTGCCTGTTCTCAACCTTGCTTACTATCCAAACGAGCGTGGTCCTTATAACCTCGACACCGATGTGGATAATCGCGGACGCCTCAACAACCCATCGAAGCGTTGGGGTGGAATGATGCGAAAGCTCGATACCAGCGATTTTGAGACAGCCAACGTGCAATACATCGAATTCTGGCTGCTCGACCCATTCATCTACACTCGTGACAAAGCCGGCAACTATGGTGGTGATTTCTACATCAACCTCGGTGACGTGAGCGAAGACATCTTGAAGGATGGTAAGAAATTCTACGAGAGTGGTATGCCAGTGAATGGCACCAACTATTTTGAGACCACTTGGGGACGCGTGCCAAATGCGAAGAGTGTGGTTTATTCCTTCTCCACAGAAAGCGGTGCACGCCAGAAGCAGGATATTGGTTTCAACGGTTTGGCAGATGCTGACGAGCGCAACTATGGCATCTATTCCGACTATCTTGCTTCCCTTCAAGGAAAAGTTGATCAGGACGTTTATGACTCCATCTATAACGACCCTGCTGGCGACGACTACCATTATTTCCGTGGTTCCGACTACGATGCCAAAGAGACATCCATTCTGGATCGCTATAAGCGTATCAATGGTGTGGAAGGCAACTCTCCAAACTCCAGCGAGAGTGGCGAAAGCTATTCCACCGCCTACAAGACCACTCCTGATGTGGAAGACGTGAACCAAGACTACACCATGAACGAATATGAGAACTTCTTCCAATACAAAGTATCTATTCGTCCAGAAGACCTCGTGGTGGGTCAGAACTTCATTGTTGACTCACGCAAGACCAATGTGAAACTGCGTAACGACAAAACGGAAGAAGCGACTTGGTATCAGTTCCGCATTCCTGTGGATGGATACGAAAAGAAAGAGGGCTCCATCAACGACTTCTCGAGCATTCGCTTCATGCGTATGTATCTCACGAATTTCGAACAGCCAATCATCATGCGCTTTGCCAGTCTCGACCTCGTGCGTAGTGAATGGCGCAACTACACGCAGCCACTCTTCACGGGAGAGAAGCCAAGTGTGTCGGGAACGGTCCACACAGCTGCTGTGAATATTGAGGAAAACAACGACAAGACTCCAGTCAACTACGTGTTGCCTCCAGGCATCAGTCGTGTGACAGACCCAAGCCAGTCGCAAATCACTCAGGAAAACGAACAAGCCCTCTCCATTATCGTTGAGAACCTCTCTTCGGGCGATGCACGTGGTGTGTATAAGACCATGAACCTCGACCTCCGCAAGTACAAGCATTTGCAAATGTTCATCCACGCCAATGCTCTCGAAAGCGATAAGAGTCTGGAAGACTTCCAGATGAGCGCATTCCTCCGTTTAGGTTCTGATAACAAGAGCAATTACTACGAATACGAAGTGCCACTGAAGATCACGCCAGAAGGTAGATACGACACCTACACGACTCAAGGTTGTGAGGCTGTTTGGCCTGTAGAGAACATGATTGATATCGACTTCGAGACTCTGACCGACATCAAGCATGAGCGCAACAAGGCACGTTTGAGTGGCGAAGCAAGCTACACCAAGCTCTTCTCCATGTACGACGAAAGCCGTCCAAACAACAAGATTAGCGTGATGGGTAATCCATCGCTGGGCGAAATCAAGACTGTGATGATTGGTGTGAGAAACAACGGACGTCGCACCAACTCCGTAGAAGTGTGGGTGAACGAGCTTCGTATGCAGGGTTACAACAACGAAGGCGGTTGGGCTGCACAAGGCAACATGAATGTGCAACTGTCCGACCTGGGTAGTGTGAACGTCTCTGGTCACATGGAAACGGCTGGATTTGGTGGACTCGAGCAAGGTGTTTCCCAACGTAGCGACAAGAATCAATACGAATGGAGTATCACCACCAACTTCGAGTTAGGAAAACTGTTCCCAGTGAAGTGGAAGATGCACATGCCGCTCTACTACTCCTACAGTTATCAGAGAATCTCTCCTAAGTACAATCCTTTCGACACAGATATGCTTCTGAAGGACGCACTCGACGAATTGGAAGGTAGTGCCCGCGACTCCCTCAGATCCATTACAGAAACACTGACGAAGAACAAGAACTTCTCGCTCTCCAACTGGAAATCGAACTACCAGAGTCGCAAACCAATGCCATTCGACCCTGCAAACTTCTCCTTGAGCTACTCCCACAGCAAGCGCTACAAGGAAGGAGAGACCGTCGTTTATGACAATGATGAGAACTGGAAAGGAAACTTCTCCTACAACTATTCTCCAAAATACAAGACTTGGGAACCTTTCAAGAAGATGAAAGGAAAGTCGAAATGGCTCGACATCATCAAGGCGCAGAACCTCAACTATCTGCCTCAGAGCTTCTCGTTCAATACGGACCTCATGCGCACTTACCACGAACTGCAAGAGCGCGACATCGATGCTGGCTCGAAGTTGCCTGTCACCTTCTCCGAGCAATTCCTTTGGAACCGTGACCTCTCCATCCGATGGGATATTTTCAAAGCTCTGAAACTCACTTACACTTCCGCTACTCATGCAGAGATTGAGGAGCCATACGTGGTAATTAACAAGGACCTCTATCCTGATGAATACTCAGCATGGAAAGACTCTGTGCGCCACAGCTTGATGAGGTTGGGGCGTCCTTTGACTTACGACTCTAAGTTTAGCGCCAGCTATCAAGTGCCACTCAACAAGATTCCTGCTCTCGACTGGCTCAGTGCTGATGGTTCTTACAACTCCACATACGGATGGACACGAGGAACAGAACTGGAAAACGGAAAGTCGCTCGGTCACACCGCTGTCAGCACACGAAACATCAGTGTGAACGGCAAAATCAATTTCGAAACCCTTTATAAGAAATCGAAATTCTTGGACGAAGCCAACAAGCGCTTCTCGGGCAATTCACGCTCCACCAAAGCAAAGACCAATAGCACCACTTCCAAAAATGCGAAGAATGCCAAGGACAGCAAGGATGCTAAAGATGCTAAGGACGCTAAAGACACGAAGGATGCTAAAAACGCCAAGAATGCTAAGGCTGACGAAAAGAAGAACAAGGGATTCACGAAGGAAGTGGCTCTGAACGACTCTGCCGACGTGGAACTGAAACACGGACAGAACTCCAAGCGAATTGTGGTTCGTGCCAAGACAAAGGAAGGCAAGACCTACGACCTGAAATACAAGAAGGTAGATGCCAATACCATCAAGATTAAGAATCACGACTCCACGACGGTGGAAGTGTTCGTCACAGCAAAACCAAAGCTGGAGGAAAAGGGTTGGTATAAGCCAGCGCAAGTGGTTGCACGTGGTTTGATGATGATACGCAATGCCAGCTTGTCATACCGTAACACTTACGCCATGACTCTTCCAGGCTTCTCCACAGAAATTGGCGATGCCTTTGGTCAGAAACGTTTGAACGGCATCCTATCGCCAGGTCTCGACTTTGCATTCGGTGCCATTGGCAACAGCTACATCGAGAAGGCGGCAAGGAATGGTTGGCTCATGCAGAACGACTCCACCATCACCACTCCTGCCACCACTGCTGCCATGGAAGACCTTCAGCTGCGCATGACTCTTGAACCAGTCCGCGACCTGAAGATTGACCTCAACGCATCCCAAAGAAGGAACAAGACACGCAGCGTGCAGTTCATGTATCAAGGAATGCCAACCACACAAAGCGGTAGCTTCGAAATGACTGTCATCACAGCCAAGACAGCATTCAAGAGCTCAGGCAACATCAACAACGACTACTATTCCGAGACGTTCCGCAAGTTTGTAGATAACATTTCTCTTGTTCAAGAACGCATGGAAGCAAAATATGCTGAAACGACCTATCCAACAGGTTCAGGTCCATTGGAAGGAAAACCTTACAACAAAGAGAATGGCGGTGTGGAACCTTACTCAGCCGATGTGCTGATTCCTGCTTTCCTCTCTGCTTACACAGGTTCCGACGTTTCCAAGCAAGCTCTGTCCATCTTCCCTGCATTGTCAAAGATGCTGCCAAACTGGAAGATTACTTATAGTGGATTGTCGAAACTGCCTTGGTTCGCCGACCGCTTCAAGAGCTTCAACATCAACCATGCATACAAGAGCGTCTATTCCGTGGGTTCTTACAACACCTTTAAATCATGGATGGAATACATGGGCGACCTCGGTTTCGTGAAAGATGTCACCACGGGCAACCCTGTGCCAAGTAGCATGTACAACGTATCAACCGTGAGCATCAACGAGCAGTTCTCACCACTCATCGGTGTGGATATGACCTTCAACAACGGACTGACCGCGAAGATGGAATTCAAGAAGACACGTGTGCTCAACCTTTCCATGACATCGGTATCGCTCACCGAAAACTTCTCCGACGACATCACTGTAGGATTCGGTTTCAAGATTAAGGATATCAACATCTTTGGTGCCAAGAACATCCAGAATCCAGACAAGGCTAAGAAGAAAAAAAGCAAGAAAGGCAAGAACAGCAAGAATAGCAAGGAGAACGATTCGAAGTCAAGCAACACGAGCACGAGCAGTTCTACATCAAGCAAAGCTCGAACCGTGAGCCACGACCTCAACTTGCGTGCCGACTTCTCCTATCGTATGCAGAACGCCTTGAACCGCAACATTCAAACGTTGATTACCACAGCAACGACAGGAACGACTGCCTACAAGTTGGCAATGGCTGCCGACTACACTTTCTCCCGCCTGCTCACCATGAGTGCCTATATGGACTGGCAAAAGAATGTGCCGCTCGTCTCCACGTCTTCTTACCCAACAACCACAGCCGACTTTGGTATCTCCGTCAAGTTCTCTCTGACAAGATAATCAAGAATGGAAAGCCCCCTCCCAGCCTCCCCAAGGGGAGGAGAAAAACCATCCGGATGGTTAGCCAACGCCAAAGCTAATGCCAACGCCATTTTTTTTAATTTTTAATTTTTAGTTTTAATTTGAAACTAGAACCTTCAGCTCGACAAAGTCAAACCTTCCCTCCCCCTCGGGGGAGCTGGAGGGGGGCTTTTAGCCAAGCCATTGAGCAAAAGCAATGGGACCGCCTCCCACATTTGCTCAACGCACTGTCGAATTCACAATTCCGACGGTGCGAAAGTTATGTGCGTGAATCTGTGCTTCCACAACTGAAAAACGATGATTTCTGGGAAGCACTCTACCACCTTATTATATATAAGCCTCAAGCTTTCATCTCAGGCATCCTTGCCATCGAGCATTTGTCAAAAGACGGAACGCTCTCCTACCACAACGAGGGAGCGCAGCAATTAGCGACCGTCGTCAATGAATCCCAAGTCCAGAAAATCATCAGTATGGCTGTGCCAAAACTTGTCAGCGAAGAGCAGGTATTGGGACTGTTTGAGCTCTTCCATTTCGACGACGAGAGAAAACAAGTGGCTGTACTGATTCAAACGACCACTCCCCTCTCCTATTATCACATCTTTCGCACACTCCAACACATACCAGACCATCGGGAACTGGCGCTACGCACTTGTCGATATGTGCTGAAGAAAGGAGACGACATGTCGTTCAACATGGCTGCCATCCTGCGTGCCTATTTCGGTCTGAACGAAATCCAAAATCAGTTGTCGCTGAAAATAGAGCCTTACGAACTCTCTTATCTTGAAACATCTTTCGAAACATTCAAATATGCCCTCGAGGGCAAAAAACCAACTATTATATGAAAAAGTTTTTTCTTTCCACATTGCTTGTGCTATCAGCGGTTGCATCAACCCATGCACAGGAAGAACAAGAGTTCACTCCTATTTACAAATATCGCATCTGCCTGAAAGACAAGAAAGGAACTGCATTCTCTGTGAAGCATCCCGAAAAGTTTCTTTCTCAGAAATCCATTGAGCGTCGCCGCAAGCAGAAGCTAAAAGTGAATAAAACCGACTTGCCTGTGAGCCAAGTCTATCTGAACGATATTCAAGCTACGGGTGTGACCATTCTTTCCACCAGTAAGTGGAACAACACCGTGTTGGTACAAACAACCGACACCACGCTGATTGACCAGATTGCAGCATTCAAGTTTGTGACCACCACCAAGCGCGTAGCTATTTATACGAAGCCAGAGATGAAGAGTGGCATCAATCGTTTTTCACGCATCGTCAACGACTCCGTTCCTCGCTACACGCCAATGCCTATTTCGAATCGATATTCTCAATATGACTCCATCCACAATGTGTATGGTTTGGCAAATCGACAAATCGAACAAATCAACGGTGCCCCACTCCACGAGAAAGGCTATCGTGGCAAAGGCATGACCATCGCCGTCATCGACGGAGGTTTTTACAATGCCGACATCATCCCAATGCTAAAGGATGTGAACATTCTCGGAACAAAAGATTTTGTGACTCCAGGTGGCAATGTGTATGAAAACGAGTCACACGGCATGATGGTGCTTTCTTGCATGGCAACCAATTCGCCAAACCTCTTTGTCGGCACAGCTCCCGAAGCATCCTACTGGCTTCTGCGCAGTGAAGATGGTGGTTCGGAACAGATTGTGGAGGAAGACAACTGGGCAGCAGCCATTGAGTTTGCCGATAGCGTAGGCGCTGACGTTGTCAACACCTCGCTTGGCTATTCCATTCTCGACCGCAAGGAAGACAACGTGAAGTATTGGGAAATGGACGGTCATCAGCACATTTCCTCCAACTCGGCTTCCATGATGGCAAGCAAGGGCATGATTCTTTGCAACTCAGCAGGCAACGAAGCATCCAAGGCATGGAAACTCATCAGTGTTCCTGCCGATGCAAAAGATGTGCTCACAGTGGGTGCTGTCACCCCATCGGGTGTCAATACGCTCTTCTCATCCTTGGGCAATTCGTCCGATGGACGCATCAAACCCGATGTGATGTCTCAAGGTGAATATTGCACCGTGATGAACGTAGATGGCACCATCACCCACGCCAACGGAACCAGCTTCGCCTCCCCAATCCTTTGCGGTATGGTGGCGTGCTATTGGCAAGCCAACCCTAAGAAAACAGCCCACCAAATCATGGAGGAAATCCGTCAGCGTGGCAACAACGTAGAACACCCTAACAACGTCTTTGGCTACGGCATCCCAGACTTTGGGAAATAAACAGAGAATAGTATGCCACTTCACTTTTTTGAAAGAAAAAGAGGTATATTCTGAAATTTGTTATATCTTTGCCACATCAACCCCAAAAACTGTCTGATAATGAACACACAAGCAATGAAAAAAACTCTTGCCAACTACTTCAAGACACAACCCGTCTTGAAAGCATGGCTCTTTGGTTCATTCGCTCGTGGAGAAGAAACACCCGACAGCGATGTGGACATTCTCGTCGTGCTCGATCACTCTCAGCCCGTCGGCTTAAAGTTCTTTGGTATGTACGAAGACCTGAAGGAACTCTTGAACCGTAACGTGGATTTAGTGACCGAGCCATCCCTTTCCCCTTTTGCTCGCAAAAGTGTTGAACGTGACAGACAACTGATTTATGAGAGAACAGCTTAGAGATAGAGAACGTTTGGAGCACATCCTTGCAGCTATCAATCGCGTCGTTCGGTACACAAAAGATAAGACTTACGAAGACCTGCTTACCGACGACATGATGTATTATGCTGTTGTGAAGAACATCGAAATGATGGGTGAAGCCGCTAACATGCTTACAGCAGAGTTTCAAGCCACTCATCCCGAAACTCCTTGGAAGATGGTAAAGGGAATGCGTAATTACATCGTTCACGAATACTTCCAAATTGACAACCAAGTCGTATGGGATGTTGTTACCAACGAACTTCCAACTCTCCATCAGCAAATTACTCAATATCTCGCTGAAACAAATTGGGAGGAGTGGGAAGACAAGAAGAAGTAACCAGCCGTTCCCATCCCTCTGTCAGCGTGGCAACAACGTAGAGCATCCCAACAACGTCTTTGGCTACGGAATCCCCGACTTTGGGAAATAGTTTTTTGTAGACTATACACTGACAAAAGCATCGTCAATCTGCCCTGTGACAGATTTGACGATGCTTTTTGTCATCCTTTTACAAAGCTTATTGCATCCTTCCGCTTTTCAGTTCGTTATCAAGGAAGGAAAAGACATAACGAGGTGATTGGTAATATAACGTTGTCTTTTCATTCAAGATTTTCTGATAAGTGTCCGAATTGAATACAGTGGCAAGTGATTGTTCCATCGTCAATTCATGATTTTGCTCCATTAGCAAAATTGCAAGGTCTTTCACCATATCAGCTATCATCAAATCTTTTTCACTCATATTCTTTTCAATTGTTGAATTGCTCGTTCTGTACCGAAAAAATATTGAATCGTTATACCATGCATGTAACGAAGATTCTTCACAAGTGTATCTAAATCAATAGAATGGCTGTTGTATCTCCACAGTTGAACTCCAACACGGTCGTTAGCAATCGGACCAATAACTATATCGTAGTCGTGAACCAGCTGTTGAGTTGAATTGTTTCGATTTTGCAAAATGAATTGAGCCCATTCTTTAGTGTATTCCTTAAACTGAAGAACTCGAAATGTTTGGAACACATTGTCATCCACCTCATATTTCATCACAATAGGCAAACCGACTTCGAACTGCTCTACTTTTGTTTTTGCCATATTCAAAGCTTGCTCGTAATTGTCAGAAAGATAAAAGCCACGACCAAAATCCTTATTAGGCTTTGATTTCGTTAGGTCAATCACATCAAACTCCACATTGGTGCCATGATAAAGTATCATACCAAAGCTCCTCCTTTCCTATGGCAATATTCTGTTATGTCGGCTACCATTGAAGAAAAAGACTGGGTATGCACATAATCATAATGGCGATCGATGAAATCAATTCCTTTGAAACGACTTAGATAATTGAATGCTTGTTTCATTGTCAAGCCATGCTTCTTGCCGAACTCACAAATGAAAACAATCACCCACTCCATCTTATCCCTAATACTATAATCCATCATTGAATAGTTTTACGACAATCATTATATATAATCGATACATTTCTGCAAATATACATTATTTTCAAATACTATCCATCAGATTCTCTCAATATTTTCTCGCCATAAGATTTTTTGATGCTTTTGATGAAACGCTTTAGGGGATTTACTGAAGTGATTTAGGGGATTATCTAAAGCGCATTTGTGGATATACTGAACCGTTCCTTTGGATTCAACTAGTTGCCGAAGGTTCGTCATCGACTTGGCGAGCCTTCGGCGTTGCGATGGCGAAGGTTCGCTATCATTTTGTTGAGAGCTCGGCATTTCAGTAAAATCAAAGGAAAAGGTCTGTAAAATCAAACGAATGGTTCTGTAAAATCAAAGAAAAGGGTTAGTAAAAACAAAAAGTCCCCTCCAAACCTCCCCGAGGGGAGGCTTATTCAGAAAGAGATGGCAAAAAATAAGAAACAAGGCTCACGAGACGGGATACGTCGGTTCGTGAGCCTTGTGATGATGATAATGAATGCTGAGATTTAGAAGATGAGTTGTGCGAAGTTGTAGAGTCCGTACTTCCAGACAACGAAGTCGTGCTGACCATCAGGATACTGGATGAGGGTGCAAGGGATTTCGTTCTTGTCGCAGAACGCCTTGAGGCGTGAACTGTTGAACATGAGTCCGTCCTTACTTCCGCATACCATCCAGAGGAGTTTGTTGGCTTTTTTCATCGCTGCCATGTCGGGAATGAGTTGCTCTGGCTGCTTGGTGTTAGGCGCAGAGGAGAATCCGCCCACGTACGCAAACTTGTCGAGGTTGCCAAGACCAAAGTTGAGGGACTGGCCGCCACCCATGGAGAGACCTGCGATGGCACGGTGTGCTTGGTCGGTGTAGGTGCTGTATTTGCCTTGAATGAATGGGATGAGGTCGTCGATGAGGTCACGCTCGAAAATCTCAAATCCTTTCACCATTTCAGGACCATAGATATTGCCTTCAGGCTTGTCGTTAGGCAGCGCACGTCCATTAGGCATGACGATAATCATGGGTTTTGCCTTGCCTTTGGCATAAAGGTTGTCCATGATAATGTTTGGCACTCCCTGCATCCATTCCTTGTGGTCGCCACCGATGCCGTGAAGCAAGTAGAGGACTGGATATTTCTTTGATTTGTCGTACTTAGGTGGCAGATAAATAGTCACCTTGCGTGTGGTGCCCACAGTCTTCGACTGGTATTCCGTCTCCACGATGGTACCACGTTCGATGCCCGCAGTTTCCTTGTCGAAACCTTCAGGTGCTGCTACATACTCATTAAATGTCACATCGATTTTTGGCATTCCACCAAACATTCCGCCACCTGGTTGCGCATGAACCGTGGCGATGGCAAGCACGAAAAGTGCTCCTAAATAAAACTTCTTCATGTTAGTTTAAATGTGTGTTAATAAAAAAGGAGTTGTTCTTATATGAATGTATGAATGCATGAAAGGTTTAAGGAAGGTACTAAATAAATCTGTTCTTAGATAGTCTTTTTCTTTCAAACGCAGTTTTTACATCCTTCTATTTTTGTTCATTGTTGGAAAAAGCCGTACCTTTGTGAGCAACAAAACAAGTGTTATTATGGAAGAGAAGAAATCGAAAGAGACTAATCAAACGCAACAACCTTTATCTCCCGAGAGTTTCTTGAAGGAAAAGGCCAGAGGACTGGAAATCGGCAAATGCTTTGTTTCACGCGACATCACAGCTTACGGTATAGGACATGTGGTGGTTAGTCGCTTGCATAAAACAGGAAAAGTAAGTGCTGCATTCTTTTTGGTTGATATTTATTGTGTGGGAGTTAGAGAATCATTCTATCGACTACACTTGGATGAATATGAATTTGAAAAATACATCGACCTCATGCGCAATGAGAATATCCAAGAATGCAGCTACGAAGAAGCACACAACTGGATTTATGGTGCTATAAACTTTGCAATAGTGGCTGGCATCCAACCCGACAAGAGTTTTGACCTCACGCAATACATGTTGGAAGAGGAAACGGACGAGGTGCCATTGATAGAATACGAATTTGGACGAAACGGAAAACATTTTCTGGTTGCCAAGAACAAACTCGAAGCAAGCCGTTATCTGCCTTTCATGAAAGCGAACTTAGGCGACAACTTCGATGTTTTGATTGACGAATTGGATGATTTTGACGACTTGGATGATTTTGACGAAGAAGAGGATGACGACGAACCATATACCCTGATAGAAACTCAATACACTTATCAGCACCCTCAATACCCTCAGGTGCTGAATGTGGAGAATCAGTGGATAGTGCCTGAACTATGTGATCCAAAGAATGCCATTGCCCCCGATGACAATCTGATAGACCGCATCTTGGCTTTGCCGCACGACAGCCTGCGACGCGACTTGGAGAACCTCATTCTTTATTACACAGGGTTGACATGCGACCATCTCCCAAACGAAGATTCAGAGGATTTCAACGGCGTGATAGGAACCAGCATGATGCTTCTGGCAGAAGTGGGCAACGAGGACAGCAGCCTCGATGTGGTTTTGGAAGTGCTGCGACAGTCACCAAAGTTTTGTGACTACCACATTTGTGATGGTGGAGACGACACTTCCGTCGCAACCATCTACAAACTGGGGCAGCACAAGCTGGACAAGCTCATGGCATTTGCCAAAGAAGAAGGACTTTACTCATTAAGCAAATCGTGTGTACTTTCAGCGGTGACACAAATTGCCAATTACCAACCTAAGCGACGTGACGAGGTCATCGAATGGTTTCGCGAAATCATCCAATTCGTCTTTGAGAAATTACCAAATCCACAATTTTTCGACAGTGAGCTATTGGGAGATATAATTCATGAACTGACTGAAATCCAAGCCAAGGAACTACTGAAAGAGATTCGTGCTCTCTTCGACACGGGATATGTTGATACATTCTTTATCAATAATAGTAATTACAAGGAGGTGGAAGAAGACATTCTAGATCCAGAATATACATTAGACAACATTTACTTGCTGGACATTCACGAACGCTTTCACCATAAAAAAGCCTTAATGAAGGCTTGATACCACTCAACAGGTCTGAGCCAATTTGGCATTAGCTTTGGCATTGGCTACACTCCCCTTTGGGGGAGTCGGAGGGGCTGGACGGCAAGCCTTTGACTTTTGACCTTTGACCTTTTAGAAACATCTCACATGGAACATCTCACCCTTTACGAACTCAATAACTTTGTTCGAAAAGTTCTCGAAATCAATCTCAGCGAGACTTATTGGCTCCAAGCCGAACTGAGCGAAGTGAAGGAAAACCGAGGACACTGCTTTGTGGAATTTGTGCAAAAGGCGAAAAAGAACAACAGTATCATCGCCAAGGCACGCGGACAGATTTGGGCAAGCAAATGGGCAATTATGCGTCCGTATTTTGAACAAACCACAGGCCAGTGTCTTTCGGCAGGCATGGAAGTGTTGGTGGAGGTGGAAGTCACTTTCCATGAAGCATACGGCTACTCGCTCAACATCATCGACATAGACCCTCGTTTCACCCTCGGCGACATTGCCAAACGTCGTCAGGAAATCATCAAGCAACTGCAAGAAGAAGGTGTCTATGAGATGAACAAGGAAATCGAACTACCGACTCTCTTACAGCGTATTGCCGTGATTTCAGCTGCCACAGCGGCGGGCTACCAAGACTTCTGTAACCAGTTGCAAAACAACCCGCATGGCTTGGCATTCCACACTCAACTTTTCCCTGCTGTGATGCAAGGAACACAAGTGGAACAGAGCATCATCAACGCGCTCAACGCTATTGCCAACGAGATGGAACGATGGGATGCCGTGGTGATTATCCGTGGCGGTGGAGCTGCCGCCGACCTCACAGGATTCGACACTCTTCTTTTGGCGGAAAATGTGGCTCAGTTTCCTCTTCCTATTATTACAGGTATTGGGCATGAGAAGGACGACACCGTTATCGACCTCGTGTCGCATACACGTGTGAAAACCCCAACGGCAGCTGCCGAATTCATCATTCAGCACCAGTTGAACCAACTCAACCACATTGAGGAAATGGCAAGCACCATCGTTCAATTCGTCAACTTCAAACTCCAAACTGAACAATCGCGTTTGGAACGCATGGCATCCCGTATCCCATCACTTTTCAACGTGAGAAAGACGATGGAGGAAGCAAAAATGCTCCAACAGTTGACACGGGTTGTGACCGCCATCCGTTCACAACTTACTCAGCGTCAGTCTCGTATCGATATTATTGAACAGCGACTTCGACTTTCCACCGACAAACTACTTACCGCGGCTCATCACTCTCTTGACATAGCAGAAACGCAAATCAATGGTGCCAATCCAAAACGTCTGCTCCGACTTGGTTTTAGTATCACACGCATCAACGGAAAAGCCATCACCAGTGCCAAGCAGGTGAAGCCAGGCGACCTTCTCAAAACCACCCTGACAGATGGTGAAATCACCTCTATCTCAATCGACTCATAAAACAAATTAATAAGGAAATAGATTTAAACTGATAAGATGGACAAAAAACTCAACTACACGCAAGCCATGCAGCGCCTTGAAGAAATCGTGGCAAAAATAGAAAGTGGAGAAATGGACATCGACTCCCTTACCGACAATCTGAAAGAAGCCAAAGAACTCGTGAACTTCTGCAAGGAAAAACTCACAAAAGTGGAAAACGAGGTGAAAACGATTCTTGACGAGAAATAATGGATTTGGCTTTAGTATGCCATCCGAATGGAAAAAGCTAACACCATCGCAAACGCCAATTAAGCTTGTTTTATTTCACCTTTTTCGCAAATTGTTTGCGAGCACACATTGCAAACTCGACTTTGCAAAGACATGACGAATTTACAAAAAACATAAACATTTCTTGTGATACGTCATGTTTTTCGCGGCGAATTGTGAAGAAAAACTAAATCACACAACGTTTCTTTGGAAAAACCAAGTTTTTTCCGTATTTTTGCAAACGAAAACATTATAACGACCCAAAAAATCAATGGAGAAAACTCTCGTTATTTTAAAACCTTGCGCAGTTCAGCGTGCAATTGTTGGTCAAGTAACAGCACGTTTTGAGCGTAAGGGACTCAGACTTGCAGGCATGAAAATGATGCAACTCACCGACGAACTGCTCGATCAACATTATGCTCACTTGGCTTCAAAGCCTTTCTTCCAGCGCATCAAAAACTCCATGATGGCTGCACCTGTGATTTGCTGCTGCTATGAAGGAGTGGATGCTGTAGAAACAGTTCGTGCTATGACGGGTTCAACGAATGCGCGCAAAGCAGCTCCAGGCACCATCCGCGGTGACTTCGGTATGAGTTTCCAAGAAAACATCATCCACACCTCCGACTCTCCTGAGAATGCAGTTGTCGAACTGAACCGTTTCTTCAAGCCAGAAGAAATCTTCGACTACAACCAAGCTCCATTCCAGTTCCTTTACGCTAACGACGAATACTAAATAAGTCTTGGTTTCGTGGATGCTTCTTCCATCCAGCATCCAAAAACGAAGACTATCCACCCAGCAAAGCTTAGAACAAATTGTTCAGCTTACCGACACATCCACCTACTGAAAGAAAGAAAGGATGACAAGTTTTAGGTTTAGAGGTTAAAGTTTTGTATTGAATGAGTTTATTTTTCTAACTAAACACAAACATCCGAAAACCAGAACTTAAAAGAGGAAGATTTTAATAGTTTATTTTTATTCATTATATCAAAAACACCTTTTATTTTGAAACTTACAACAATCAAACGAACACTCGGAGTTGTCTTGTTCTCCTTTGTGGCCACAAGCTCAATTGCTCAGGACCTCATAGCAAGACAGGCACCAGCCGACCGACGAATGAAAGATGTTCACAATGTGAAAATTGGTAGTACTTTATCAACCGTCAACCTTGCAAACCCCGCAGCCGATATTTATGCCGACTGGGACAACGGCGGAGTTTGGAATGTTTCAGGTTACGCTCCTGCCAACATGCGCATTGACCTTCGCGGTTTCGCTATGCCAACTACAAGTCGTAAAGTAACGTCCAATTATGGTCCTCGATGGGGACGCCAACATGCAGGCATCGACGTGAAAGTCTATATCGGTGATACGATTTATGCTGCATTCGATGGCAAAGTGCGTGTGGTGAAAAACGAGGGTGACAGACGTGGATATGGAAAATACATCGTGATTCGTCATCCAAACGGTCTTGAAACACTCTATGGTCACTTGAGCAAACAGATCGTTTCTGAAGACCAAATCGTGAAAGCAGGCGAACCAATCGGTCTCGGTGGCAACACAGGACGTTCAACGGGTTCTCACCTTCATTTCGAAACTCGCTTGGCTGGTACGGCTATCAACCCTGCACAGATGTTCGACTTTGAACACCAAGATATTGTGAGCGACTTCTTCACAACAAGACAAGCTTATGGTGGATCCCGTGCAGTGGCAAGCACTACCCATCGCATGGAGGCAGAACAGCGTCAAACCACAGCTGAAATTGCTCAAGCAAACACAAAGTCAAAGACTACTGTCAAGTCAAGTAGCAGAAGCAGTAGCCGAAAAGCAACGACAAGAAAAAGGTCCAGAAGAAGATAAGGTTTCTAAGACATTCTTCTCTACGAAAAGGATTACAACACATTATCCGATATCAACCCAACTACTCATCATTTGCTTTTATAGCCCGCTCACTTGCACCCCTTGCAAGTGGGCGTTTTTTTTATCATTACTGATTCTTGCTGTCCGCTAAATGGACAGAAGGGCACACAAACGACATGCGTGAAAAAGCGCTCTATCAATAATAAGTGGGGAGGGTAAGCATCTATCATAGAAAGCCAAAAAGCAGCTTCCTCTCCGCCATCACAGCAAGAGAGGAAGCCAAAAAATAATTAAAGAAAGGTATTATTTGAACTTACTTGATTACAATTATATCTGCTTATTTCACTACAACCTTCCGAGCTTGGTTGCCTTGTCGAACGATGTAGATGCCTGAAGGCAGATTCAGCAATGGTGTGCCCTTGCCAGAAGCCACCACACGACCATCAAGACGAGTAACCATCCAACCATCGCTATTGCCTGTTGTTGAAATAGTTTCTATGCCAGTCAGTACGTTCCAGTGTTCAGGTTCAACCAACTGTTCATTGCCTACATTATCAACAGCCACAATGTAGAAGCTGTAGTCATCAGCTTTCTTACCCGCTTCGATAGGGAACTCAAATTCTTCAGAATTGCTCTCCGTGTAGAGGATGAAGTCTTGACCATTTGTAGAATAATAGTATCGGTATAAACCTACACCAGAGCCACTATCCTTTCCTCGTGCTGTGACAGTCATCACATTACCATTGACAGATACGTCACGAATACGAGAAGTAGGAGCCACGAGGTCGAGCGTATTCAGATACTCGTTGGTTTCTATAGGTTCGTTGTAGTCGAAGATGATGGTAGCCTTGTTCTTGATTTTCGTGCCATCAGCCAAACCTGGCTTCAAATCAACAGAGAAGCTAACAAAGCCTTCACCCTCTGGAGCATTGATGTTAGGTGGGAGTTCGATTCCTTCAATATCCCATGTAAGTATGTTACCATTGCGGTTCACCTTCCAGTTGTAGTTATCACCATCATGACTGGTAGTTCCGAAGCGTACGCTGCTAACATCGAAAATGTTCTCATCCAGCACGTCGGTTATACGAATGCGATAAGCAGGAGCTGATGCTTCCTTCTTGTTCTCAAAGAGGATGCGGTAGTTGAAGTTCTTGGTTTCGCCAATATATCCCTCTTCACCATAGCCTACAGGTCCACACATTTCATTAGGGTCCCAAGAAGTGACCTTACGTGTTGCACCCACTTTTGCATCAAGTGTGCTCACTGGCACATCCTCAGCAAGTGCATCGTCGATAGCCTTTGCACGACCAAATGTATAGAAGAACCAGCGACGCAATGATGGAGCAACTCCATTCACGTTCTCAACGACATTCATTGTCGTTACCACAGGAGCACCACCAGGCACTGCTTTTATCACGTTTTCTCCAGCATTCTTGGCAACAGTCTTGATGCCATGAGTAACAACATTGTACTTTTCTTTCTGTTCCCTCAACTGTTCCATCGTCAGGCTATAAGTTCGTGCATAGTCCTGAAGACGTTCTTCTGGCATCAACTTCTTGTTGGCTTTCTCTGTCAAGTATTCAACCACCTTGTCTGTTGCCATACTGATAGCAATAGTGCCGACGTATGCACCCACAGCGATGACTGTACCAGAGAGAATCAGATGCTTAGGACCTCCAGGAACATTCTTGTTGTTGACACGACCCTCTGCATACATCGTGAAGGTGTAGCTCTCGTATGGGTCCAAGTTAGGAACTACAAAGGTAGCACAGTTGGTATCCACGCCTCCAAGGTCATCCATAGTGTATCGCACAATACCCGTGTCGCAAGGACATTCTGCATAGAGCAGTTTCACATCGTCAGAAGCTGGGATCACCAAGAAGAACGAACCGCTTGGCTGGCTGTCGATATTCTCTATTGTCACTTGGAATGGACTTGGGATGCCGAGACGCGTGCTGTTTTGTCCAATATAGTGAACACGCACTTTCGAAGTTTCTAAGCGTTCAACAGCACCTAATGCCAAAGCATAGCCACCGTTACCATCACCTCGATGCAGATGAACATAGTATTCAGCATTCTCATCAATTTCTTGAACCGAAAGAACGACAGTTTTAGTGTACCACGATGATGTAACGGTCTTTACTTGTTCACCTTTCTTGGTGACAAGTTCCACATATTGGAATGAGAGTGTGGAAGCAGTGTCACATACAGCATTAATAACCATGTAAGCTGACAACTTGCTGGTATTGATCTTAAACCAGTCATCATTATCACGCTTGTCATTAGCATCAAGATAGCCCAAATGGCCTGTCACAGTTTCATTGTTTTCTATAGTCTTGTTAACCTGTGCTATCTCATCATTTGGTTCAGCATCATTCCTAAAATAATTAGGAGTAAAGACATACTTGAGAGAATAGCCGCCATGACCACTACCCCTTGCCACATGTATGTAGTATGTGCCTACACCAACATCTGATATTGTCAGCGTATCATTCGAGAAGTACCATTTGGATGCACGAGTCCTAAATTTCTGCTGCTCTGAATCGTACCAGCAGAATTCCATAACCTGAAGACCGAGAGCAAATTCCTGATTGCAATTCAAAATCAGTTGCACTTTACCGTCCTGTTCTACATCCAACTTATACCAGTCGCGAACATCACGATCATTATTATCATTGAGATAGCCTAAATGTCCTTGCATGGTCTGTCCATTGGCTATGACATCGCCTTGACCGCCTTCGTCGTTTGGCTCTGTATCATTGCCATATCGATTGGCTGTGAAGATGTACTTCAATTTGTAACCACCATGATTATTACCTCTATGAAGGCGTACATAGTAGCTACCTGCAGCCACGTCTGTCACGGTCAGTGTGTCACTCGAGAAGTACCATTTTGCTGCACGGGACCTATATGAATTCTGCTCTGAATAGTACCAAATGAAATCTAAATACTGAAGGCTTAGTCCATAGTCCTGACTGCAATTTACAATCAGCTGAACCTTACCATCCTGAGGCACCACGACCTTATACCAGTCATCGATATCTCGATCATCATTACTATCACTATAGCCCAAATGACCATCTACAGTTTTGCCACTTTCCAAGAGCGCACCTGAGCCTTCTTCGTTATTCGGCTCAGCATCGTTGGCATAACTATTGGCAGTGAAAATGTATTTCAGTTTGTAGCCACCATGTCCATCACCTCTATGCAGATTTACATAGTAGGTACCCACACCCACATCGGTAATGGTCAGAGTGTCCTTCGAGATATACCACTTGGAGGCACGAGAGAAATAATTACTGGTACTTGCAGCATACCATACGAAATCCAACTTCTGAAGACTGAGTCCAAAATCCCGATTGCAGTCCACCACTAACTGAACCGTGCCGTCCTGAGGTACTTCCAATTTATACCAGTCATCATTGTCACGATAATCGTTACCATCGCGATAGCCCAAATGGCCCTCTACAGTTTTGCCACTTTCCAAGGTGGTGCCAGAGCCACTGGTGTCGTTTGGCTCTATATCGTTGGCATAGCTGTTGGCAGTGAAGATGTATTTCAACTTGTAGCCACCATGTCCACCACCTCTGTGCAATTTAACATAGTAGGTACCTACACCCACATCTGTCACGGTCAGTGTGTCATTTGAGAAATACCACTTGGATGCACGAGAGAAGAAATTGTGAGTATCTGATGAACACCAGAAGAATTCCAAAACCTGAATGCTAAGCTCATGATCCTGATTACAGTTGAGCACGAACTGCACCATGCCATCCTTCTCTACCTGTATTTTATACCAGTCGTCTTGGTCACATTTGTTATTGGAATCCACGTAACCCAAACGTCCCTGTACTGTGCTACCGCTCACTAACATATCGCCTAAGCCCTCAGTATCATTTGGTTCGGCATCATTACTAAACGGACATGCTTTGAACTGATAGTTAAGCGTAAAGGAACCACTACCATCACTACGATGAATATGCACATAATAAGTTCCCTTGCCTGCATTTGTCAATTCGAGAGTGCCAGTTTTTTTGCCTGGATACCAAGTGGCTTTTCGACTAGTCACTTTATTGACGGTTTCTTGCCAGCAGAGGTCGATTACCTGAATGTCAAGATTACCACCTGGAGTCTCTGTCAGCAGAACAGTTCCTTCCTCAGGCACTTCAATCTTGAACCAGGCATCAGTGACTGTTTTGTCGAGACTGCCACTTCCTGTGCCTCCTTGACTGATGGCAGTTGCCGTCTCCCATGTCGTTCCCTGCGCAAGTAGTCCTAAAGGCACTGCGAGCAGGATAAAAGATAGTAATAATTTTCTCATAAGAATAACAGTTTAAATGGTTAGTAAAAAATAGTTTATTAAACAAGTATTTTTATCAAATATCGCAATTACAAAATTAGAGAAAAGCTGACGACCTCTGCTCTCTCTGCCACAAATAATTCTCTCATATCTACAACTACAGCTATCATATCTGCAATTTTTTACGTTCATATCTACAAACACGGGGATTAGGATGGTTTCTTCGGGGAATTTGCCTAACTTTGCCTTTGTTTATGATACATTCTCTTGTCATATCCATGCCCATCATCGTGTGCGCTGTTTTCGCCATGCTGATGCTGCTCGATCTTCGCGGAAGGAGGGAACGATACGTTCTCGCCATCTTTTTCATCGTTGCTACCCTGCTCTATTTAGGACATGGCATCTTCTTCAGCAGGATTCTGCCTCTGATTCCCCTCAGCGACACCATCTATTCGTTTTGCAATTTAGCTGTCTATCCTCTCTATTACCTCTATCTTGAATCTGTTACTTCGGACGACATAAGAGGATTACGACTCCGCAAAACGATAGCACTCTTGCCAGCCGTGGTGTGTAGCTTGGCAATCGGTATGCTCTACCTGCTCATGAATGACAAGGATACGAATCTTTTCATCCACTCCTACCTTTATGAGGTGGAAAGATCCGAACTCACTGGTATGGCTTGGTGGCAAACTGTGGCACACATGGTGACAAAATCCATCTTTGCCCTGCAAATCATCCCTGTGGTGCATTTCGGTTCACGAAGTATCGTGAAATTCAATCAACGCGTTGAAGCCAGCTTTGCTGACACTGAGGGTCGCTCCCTGCATCGTCAGAAAGTTCTCCTTTGGATTTTCCTCGCCACTTCTTTAGCATCTTTCATCTGCAACATCATCGGCAGACAATGGTTTGATTCTTCTGCCTGGCTGTTGTCCGTTCCCTCTGTTTTGTTTTCTGCTTTGCTCTTCTGTGTGGGTCGAGAAGGCCTTATGCTGAATTTCTCCATTCAAGAAATCATGGAGGCAGAGCAGGAAGAAATGCCAAATGAAGAGAAAGATAGTGAAGCCTCAGACGAAGTCTCAGCAACAGATGATGATTCAGTTTCTGCCATAGAGCAAAGCGACCATCTACTGCAGATTGAGACCAACAGGACCAGCGCTAAAGACAGAAAGATGGAACACATCGTGCAACGCATCGTAGATGAACAGCTCTATCTCCAACCCGACCTTCAGTTAAACGGACTTGCCACTTTGCTTTGTACTAATCGTACCTACATTTCTGACGCCATCAGAAAAGAGAAAGGCATGACATTCTATGAGTTCATCAACGACCTCCGAATCCAACACGCACAAAAACTCATGAAGGAGTATCCAGAAATGGCCATCTATGAAATCTACACACAGAGCGGATACTCCAACTACCCTACTTTCCGCCGAAACTTCGTTCGCTTCACTAAAAGTCAGTTGTAAAAAGACTCCCAGTTTGGGAAGAGAAGCACGTTCCTCAGCGCAATTTCTTTTGCCCTGTTTTCATGCTGTTTTGATGAATGTTTTATGTATAAAGTTGCAGAAAATGGACGATTTTACCTCCCTGTTTTTTTGTTTCAAGCAATGGGCAAAATAATGAAACATCGTAAAAGCTAAGGAGTCAATAAGTTACACCTTTTGGAAAAGTTTTAAGTTTAGAAAAATTATTAAGTTTTCCGTTTTAACTTTTTATCTCCTTGGTTTTCAGTAGATTGACATTTTTTAACACAGAAAAAGTTTCCCAAAACGTTCGCCTTCAAAATAAATGTATTAACTTTGTAAACGTTTTGGGACAGTCCAAGATGAATGAATCAGACACAAACCATCGAAGAACATTCCGAAACACGACTCTACAAAGATTACCACCTTTTTATTAAGAACAATATAACATCTATATCGTATGATACAGACAGTAGTCAAGCGCGACGGTCGTACCGTCGGCTTCAACGAGCAGAAAATTATGGCTGCCATCCGCAAGGCGATGATGCACACCGATAAGGGCGAAGACGAACAGCTCATCCAGCGCATCACAGACCATATCACCTACCATGGTAACACACAGATGACAGTTGAGGAGATTCAGGACCTCGTGGAATTGGAGTTGATGAAGAGTTCTCGCAAGGACGTGGCTCAGCGCTACATCGCCTATCGCAACCAGCGCAGTATCGCTCGCAAGGCGAAAACCCGCGACATCTTCCTCGAAATCATCAACATCAAGAACAACGATGTGACTCGCGAGAATGCGAACATGAACGCAGACACGCCAGCAGGCATGATGATGAAGTTCTCGAGCGAATCGACCAAGCCATTCGTGGACGACTATTTGTTGAGTGAGGAAAGTCGCGACGCAGTGCTCCACAACTACCTCCACATTCATGACAAGGACTACTACCCTACCAAGTCGCTCACTTGCGTGCAGCATCCGCTCGACAACATCCTCATGCACGGCTTCGCAGCTGGACACGGGGCATCGCGCCCTGCCAAGCGCATAGAGACAGCAAGTATGCTGGCATGTATCTCCATGGAAACAGCTCAAAACGAGATGCACGGAGGTCAGGCAATCCCTGCCTTCGACTTCTATCTCGCTCCATTTGTTCGTTCCAGTTTCAAGGAAGAAGTGCGTAACATGGAACAAGTGATGGGCGAGGACTACTCACATCTTTATGATATAGAACTCGATGATTTCTTGACCAAACCACTCGACGGACTGAAGGGCGAACAACGTGCCTTGCAACACGCCATCAACAAGACGGTTTCGCGTGTTCACCAAGCTATGGAAGCCTTCATCCACAACATGAACACCATCCACTCTCGCGGTGGCAATCAGGTGGTATTCTCTTCCATCAATTACGGAACCGACACGAGTGCAGAAGGGCGTTGCATCATGCGCGAATTGCTGAAGAGCACGTTCGAAGGTGTGGGCAATGGTGAGACAGCCATCTTCCCTATTCAGATTTGGAAGAAAAAGCGTGGTGTGAACTATCTGCCTGAGGACCGCAACTACGACCTCTATCAGTTGGCTTGCAAGGTCACTTCTCGTCGTTTCTTCCCGAACTTCCTCAACCTCGATGCCACCTACAACCAGAGTGAGGAGTGGCGTGCCGATGACCCTCATCGTTACTATCACGAAGTGGCAACGATGGGATGTCGCACCCGCGTGTACGAGAATCGTTTTGGTCCAAAGACTTCCATTGGGCGTGGCAACCTTTCCTTCAGCACCATCAACATTGTGCGTCTTGCCATCGAGTGCATGGGCATAAAAGACAAGGAAGAGCGCATCCAGATGTTCTTCGCCAAGCTCGACCATATCCTCGATGTGACCGCTCGCCAACTCGACGACCGTTTCAACTTCCAGAAGACTGCATACGCAAAGCAGTTCCCTCTCCTCATGCGCAGCCTTTGGGTTGGTGCCGACAAGTTGAAGCCAAACGACACCATTGAAAGTGTCATCAACCAAGGCACACTCGGCATCGGCTTCATCGGATTGGCAGAATGCCTCGTGGCTCTCATCGGCAAGCATCACGGCGAATCGGAAGAGGCGCAGGAACTCGGTCTGAAAATCATCTCTTACATGCGCGAAAGAGCAAACGAATTCTCAGAGCGCTACCACCACAACTACTCCATACTTGCCACTCCAGCCGAAGGACTTGCTGGTAAGTTCACCAAGAAGGACCGTCAGGAATTTGGCGTCATCCCTGGTGTCACCGACCGCAACTATTACACCAATTCCAACCACGTGCCTGTCTATTACAAGTGCAGCGCTCGTCACAAAGCAGAAGTGGAAGCACCTTATCACGAAATCGCACGAGGTGGACATATCTTCTACGTGGAAATCGATGGTGATGCCACCCACAACCCACAGGTCATCATGAACATCGTGGATATGATGGACCAGTACAACATGGGCTATGGAAGTGTGAACCACAACCGCAACCGTTGCATGGACTGCGGTTACGAGAATGCAGACCCTAACCTCACAGTATGCCCTAAGTGCGGAAGCCATCACATCGACCGCCTCCAGCGCATCACAGGCTATCTTGTCGGTACCACCGACCGTTGGAACGCAGGCAAACTTGCCGAGCTCAACGACCGTGTCACCCACGTGGATGGTGGTAACCAGCTGAACTTGTTCCCTGAGGACCAGTTGTAAATGAAGAATTAAGAATGAAGAATGAAGAATGAAAATGCTTCGAATTCTTTCCATCATAGAAGATACCATGGTCGATGGACCAGGTTTTCGCACCAGCATCTATTGTGCGGGCTGCCATCATGCATGTCCAGGTTGCCATAATCAGCAATCATGGGATTTCAACCAAGGCAAACTGATGACGACCGATGAAATCATGGACATCATCCTTGCCGACCCATTTGCCAATGTCACCTTCAGTGGAGGCGACCCGATGTATCAAGCCGAAGGATTCACTGAGTTGGCACGCGCCATCCATGCACGCAGTCATAAGACCATCTGGTGCTTCACGGGTTTCACTTTCGAGTCCCTACTTCGCAAACCTGAGCAGCGCACTCTCCTCGAACAAATCGACGTGTTGGTCGATGGTCCGTTCATAGAGAAGTTGAAGAATCCCGACCTCCTCTATCGCGGTAGCAGCAACCAGCGCCTCATTGATGTGAAAGAAAGCCTCAAACAAGGGAAAGTGGTGCTCTATCACGACCCGATGAGTTTGGCATCTTGATTGACAAATCGACAAATAAAAGCATCAAATTCTCATCCACGTCGCTATTTTTAGCGACAAGATGCGCGCAAGAGATAAAAAAGATGCCATAATTTTTGGTCATTCCAAAAAATACCCTTACCTTTGCACCGCTTTTCAAGAAAAGCCTACTAACATCGCGGGGTGGAGCAGTTGGTAGCTCGCCAGGCTCATAACCTGGAGGTCGCACGTTCGAGTCCTGCCCCCGCAACTAATCTAACCCGTAACTCTCAAAACTAAGGAGTTACGGGTTTTTTGTTATAATTGCTAAAATATCATCAAACAATTGTATATGAAATCTTTATCTCACAACACCGACTGTAAAACGTCTGTTCCCTTCCGTCACAGAAAGGAACAAAAAAGAGGAATAGCAAAAAACCTATTGTTGCTGGTTTTGCTGATGTTCTCCTCTGTTTCCTACGCACAATTCGAACACAGCGTCACAGAAGTGGCAAAGCTCATGGGAGTGGGTTGGAACTTGGGTAACACCATGGAAGCAGGCAACAACGCCTACAATTTCACCAATCGTGGAGGACTGGGTGCTGAGACCTCTTGGCAAGACACCAAAACAACTCAAGCGGTCATCGACTACGTAAAAGCACAGGGTTTTCGTTCCATCCGCATCCCTTGCGCGTGGGTAATGGGCCATATCAGCAATGCCACCAACTACACGATCGATGCAGCTTGGATGCGCCGCGTGAAGGAAGTCGTGGACTACTGCATCAAAGCCGATCTCTACGTCGTCATCAACCAGCATTGGGATGGAGGTTGGTTGGAAAACCACATTGATGCCTCGGGTGCTGACATCGAAAAGAACACCACCATCCTCACCACCATTTGGCAACAGATTGCCACCACCTTCCGCGACTACGACGAGCATTTGCTCTTTGCTGGTCTCAATGAACCCGCTGCCGACAACAAACTGAAAACTAAAAAGCTCCTTGATTATGAACAGGCATTTGTGAATGCCGTGCGCAGTACGGGTGGCAATAACGAGCAGCGCATCCTCGTGCTGCAAGGTCCTACCACCAACATCGACTACACCTACAAGTACTACGACGACCTGCCTACCGACCCAACAGGCAAGAATCGCTACATGGTCGAAATTCATTACTATGCACCTTGGCAATTCTGGGGCATGGAGAAAGATGAGAATTGGGGGAAAGTATTCTATTATTGGGGCGAAGGCAACCATCAGCCAGGTTCTTCCCATAACCCAACCTACGACTGCGAAGAGAGCTATATGCGTTCACAATTGGAAATGATGAAAACGAAGTTCGTCGATAAGGGTATTCCAGTCATCATCGGGGAATTTGGTGCCAACTGGCGCGATATCAGTAACCAAGCGGGAGAAAGTCAAGAAAAGCACAACGCCAGCATCAAGCTCCATTACAAGACGCTCTGTCAGTACGCCCTCGAAATGGGACTCGTCCCTATGATGTGGGACACCAATTATCGCCAGCCGTCCATGACCATCATCGACCGCAAGAACCTCCGCATCTACAACCCCTATATGATGGAAGGCATCAAGGAAGCAATGGAAACATCCTCCATTCGTTCCACCAGCATGGACACTCCGCCTTCCTCCTCCCAGTTCTACGACCTCACAGGTCGTCCTCTCGCCAACATCGACACTGCCCACAAAGGCATTTACATCAAGGATGGACGGAAATTCTTCAAATGAATGATTTCCAACTATTCTAATGGAGTTCTGTCATTATTATTCCTTGGAAGCCAAAGAAACAAAGTGACTCAACTTCGCATGTATCATCGCATCGGACATTAACAGTCCCTCTCCTTCGCTTTAACTGGAGTACTCCTTCGCTTTTGCTGGAGTACTCCTTTGTTTTTACAGCTACTCCCTTTTGATTTTTCTGACTCAGTCCTTTGATTTAACTGAAAAACCGAGCCCTCAACGTTAACACGGCGAGCCTTCGCCATCGCAACGCCGAAGGCTCGCCAAGTCGATGACGAGCCTTCGGCAACTAGTTGAATCCAAAGGAGCGGTTCAGATTATCCACACAAGTGCTTCTAAACATCCCCTCATGCGACTGGCTACAACTGAGCTCTAAGTTCAGCGAAAACTTACTTTTTTTCATAAAAAATGTGAATCCATGCAATGTTTTGCACTTTTGCGTGTATATAAGAGTAGAAGGTATCAAAAAAGCATGGAAAGAGAAACGAACGAATTCATCAACAACTTGCGACGGAGGAAGCCAGCAGCACAGCAACGTCTGCTCACCGACTTCGGACCGATGGTGTTTCGAATTGTGGTGCGGATGGTGGGACAAACGGAAGATGCGGAGGAAGTGTATCAGGATGTGTTTGTGAAAGCTCTGACCAGCATTTCTACCTTCGACGAAAGGAAAGCCTCACTTGCCACATGGCTGAGTCGCATTGCCTACAACGAGTCGGTGAACCACATGCGCCGAAACCGAATGGATTTCGTGCTGCTGGACGACAACGAGATGGAAACGGCTGTAGAGGACCTTCCTTCGGACTATCACGATGACGAGCAGGCGGTCTTGCTGCTGGAACAGGCAATGGCATTGTTGCCGACCACCGAGCAGATGCTCCTCTCCTTATTCTATTATGAGAACAGGAGTCTGCAGGAGATTGCCTACATCACGGACTCCAAACCCACTACCATCGGTTCACATCTGAGCCGAATACGCAAAAAGCTTTATCATCTCATCCAACAAATCTCAGAACAATGAACGACAACGACATCAATCATATACTCCAGCACGACGCCCAACTGCGGGAGGCTGTTCGGCGACATGAACAACAATCGCCTCCTTTCCCTGCAGGTCTGAACGAACGGGTGATGCAGGAGATAGGGAAGGTTGAGCAAGACCGACACCGCATGAGGAAAAGAGTCAGAATACTGCTGGCACTGACATCCGCAGCCGCCGCATGTCTGCTTCTGTTGCTGACGCGCAGTCTCTCGACGAGGGAACAGACGGAGCCGGCACCTGTTTTAGAAGCGAAGACGAAGACAATAACTATAACGGAATCGATGACGAAGACTGAGGTGGAGGCTCCTATGGAGGAGAAAGAGTCAGCGGATTTTCAAAAATGTGTTGCAAGGAAAAAGCTTCGCAAGAAAGTTCGCAAAAAGGAACCATCGATTGAGACAAGACTTGTGGCAAAGGAACAATATGCAGACACCTTGGGCAGCCACATCTTTCAGTCGCCTGAGAATGTGCTCATCGCCATGAAGATGCTGGACGAATGCGATGCAATTTACCGCAACGAATTGCAGGAGGTGCGCAACAATGCGATTGACGCCACTTTCCGCGTGGCTCCTCCTTCGGGCAGTGCCATACTTGTGAAGGACATGAACGGCGACTTGGATGTGGTGGACAGGGAAAAGAAAAGAATCATAGAATTATAATTAATGAAAATAAACTTGGTACGATTTAAATCCATTATTTGTGTTTTTACAACCACGAATTTCACGAATTAAACGAATTTCTTAATTTTTTCAAATTTCTCTAATTAAAAAAATGCCAGCATTTTTATTCGTGAAATATGTATAAATTTTTTTTAATTCGTTTAATTCGAGTAATTCGTGGTTGAGAAAATCTCAAGTTATTATAAAGTATATGAAGATAATACTCTTTTTGTATGCCATTGTATTATTATCATCTTGTGGCATAGCTAACAACACGATTAATACAACTAAAGAAATTAGTGCCATTGAGCACGACGATTTCAAAGAGATGAGAACAATCTTGGATATATTTGAGCAATTCGAGATAGTACCTTTGGAATCCAGTGAGAGTACATTGCTTACTAATGCTCAAAAGATAGAAGTGGATGACTCTTTGGTCTTTGTTTATGACAAGAGTGCAAAGCCATCTTTGAGTGTGTTCAACGTAGAAGGTGAATATATCACAAAGGTTGGAGCTATGGGACATGCCACAAACGAGTATTTATTCATTGATGATTTCACGTTAGACAAGAAAAACAGGAAAGTATTATTGTTGTCAAACGGTGATGTATTGATTTATGACTATTCAGGTCGTTTCGACAAGAGAATAAAGTTATCGGATGAATTCTACTGCACCAACATTGTGATTTGCAATGATGGTCTTGTAGGATTATCCAGCAACAGGCATCCTGGCACAAACTTGCTTCATTTCTTTGATGAAAACTTCAAGTCTAAGAATGATGAGATTGAAAGTCTGCCAGAACCAATAGAAGAGAATGCTCTGTCAAATGTCTCACTTCAGGTAAGTAATGAAAACGTCTGCTTTTTGGACTTCTTCAGATCAAGATTTGTACTGGTCAATCATAAGGACACGAAAAAATTCCTCATCAACCAATTCCACTCAAATCGTATGTTGAATGACGTGTCTGTATTGTCGGGCGACTTTTATCAAAACATAGAAAACTATGATTTCATTACCGATTTCCATTATGATGGCGATGAGATATTTGGCTGGATGTTCTATGGCAAAGAATTGAAATATTTCACAATGCGGACTCAAGAAGACACTTTCGATGTTTATGCGTATGGTGACTGGAAACCCCAGGTGATGTGCCACGACAACGACCTGTTTTATTGTTTGATTAAGCCTGGTACTCTGCTCAGCTTGATAGATACTAATAAAGAATATGTTTCGAAAACGAATCGGCTGTTTTCGGAAATCTTTGAAAAGTACAAGTCAAGTTATTCTTTGATGAGTAATTATTCCCTTGTCAGAATGAAACGAAAAGAAAGATGAAAACAAGATTCTTCTGCTTTTTGATTCCATTATTATTAGCTTTCGAGAGTTGTAATGATACCATAAGATTATTATCTTTGAAATTCAGACTTTTTATGTATATCAATTTTATCAAGATTATCACATTGTTATATATGGCACTTGCTATCACGTCATGAAGTCATTTTAGCAGCAATCAATCAGTAGATTCATCTCTTGACGGTGATAGTGTTGTAGTAGTGGATATTGACCATGCCAAAAACGTCAGTCAATTATTGTATTCATCATTTTTGTCTGCGCCAAACGTTGTCGTTCTTGAAACTTCGGATAATTGTGTTATACAAAGGATTCATAGTCTTGACATCTTTCAAGACAAGATATACATATTAGACGACCAATCCAACAAATTGCTTGTGTTCAATATGGATGGGACGTTTCTTTACAATATAGGACATGCTGGAAGGGGCAATGGAGAGTATGTTGAATTGTCGGATTTCTCGATTGACCATCAACATGGTTTTGTTTACTTATGGGATGAGGCTATGGATCAAGCCTTGAAATACGATGTTCAATCGAGGCAGTTTGTTGGCAAAGTTCACAATGAAAGAGATGGTCATAGGAGCTATTGCATGCAGTAAAACAAGTTATCACTATAAACGCAACGATTATGAAAGGAAAACAATTATTGTGTGCAGCCATGCTGCTTGCACTTCCACTCGTTTCTTGGGGACAGGAGAGAATCAGCGAAGTGTTTGAATCAATCAGGAAAGCGGATGGCTACATGAAGTCAGAAACGAACATCCACAGCGAGAAGGACAGTGTGCAGGAAGAGACCAAAATTGTGGACTTTCTCCTCGACCAGGGACTATGGGGATTGTTTGATCGTATCAGGGAGGCATTCGAGAAAGACAGAGGAAAGTCTTACTTCGAATGGTCGTGCTATAACCCGATGTCGAGTACTAACACGCGTGCCATTTGGAGAATACAGCGTGGACTGGGGGATGATGTGATTGTTGGTGAGGAAAAAAACTCCAGTTTTGTTATCATGTGTTTCGAAGATGCAAAGCGCAAGGACTGCAGGACGGTCTATTCGGCAGAGTGGTGGAAAGCGGAAGACCCCAACTACAAGCGGGGACGACTCGTCTATAGCTATGGGAAAAAAACTGAGGCACAAACTGCCCCAAGTTCTGCCATTCACTACGATGGGCGACTTATCCCTCACGTGGATGCGGACAGCATCTTGAGAAAGTACAGCGCAACGATGAAGTATTTCGATGACAAGGGGAATCTGAAAATCTTGACGGATTCCATCCGAGAACTCCTGCCTCGGACGAATAAGGCGGAAGGTGTTTTTTCCTCTTTTCCCGACGATTCCTATTTCTTCGCTTCAGATGCCGACGTGCCACTGAACGGAAGTGGTAAGGATTGGACGCAGAAAGCCATCAAGAGGATGGGAAAACTGAACTCGTCGGATTGGTTGCGCCTCTTCGGATTGCTGACAGAACAAATTGCCAACTACACCGACAAGGACAGTCGTGACCTCATCGTGGCAGCAGGACTGGTGCTCGACCTCTGCAAGAATGAGCCGTCGAAACTCGACTTGGAAGAACGGGAACTTTGTGTGGGTCGCTTGCAAAAAATCCATTCTTCCATCAAACACGATTATGTGCGCGACATCCTCTCGCTCAGCATTCAAAAGCTGGAACCGTGAGGCAATCATCATTTTTTTACAGAAAATGACACTGTCTAACATTTTTATTCGTACATTTGTAATCGAAATGCAAATAACAGAAAAAGATGAGTACACAGGTAATGAGACAAACAATAGCAGACTACTTCAAGACGCAACCCGTCGTGAAGGCTTGGCTTTTCGGTTCGTTCGCTCGGGGTGAGGAGACACCGAACAGCGATGTTGACATCCTGTTCGTACCCGACAAGACCCAGCATTTCAGTCTATTTACAATGGGAGGCATGTATGAAGACCTGAAGGAACTGCTCGGGCGTGAAGTTGATTTGATAACAGACGGAGGACTCTTGCCTTTTGCCCGCGAAAGTGTTGACCGTGACAAAATTCTGATTTATGAGAGAAGCGAGTAAAGACCCCAAGCGACTGCAAGACATATTGGAAGCAATTGACAATATCTTCCAATATGCGGGTGACGACGATATGGTCACAGTAACAAGCGATAAGATGCGTTACCACGCCATCGTCTATAACATGATGATTATTGGTGAGGCTGCAAACTTGCTTTCCATCGAATTTCGCCAAACACATCCTATCACACCTTGGCGACAAATAACTGGTATGCGCAACTTCCTCATTCATGGCTACCATCAGGTGGAGACAGACCTTGTTTGGAAAGTCATTGACAAAGACTTGCATCTGCTCCGTTCGCAAGTTGTGGATTATCTTGAAGAACTAAAGGAGCAAGGGTAATCATCTATTTCCTTTTCTGAAACAATTAATTTTTTACCTCGGCGAATCCATCATTAGGGTTCGTCGAGTTTTTGTTTTAACACGAATGACCGTGATTTTTCCGTGAATTTATCGTAAATTTGTGTTGTTTTTGAAAAAAAATGCGGTTGATGATTCGACTTTTTCCTTTTTCGGTTGTATGATAGAATAGACAAGCCAAAAAAAACGATGACAGAGACAGAAAAGCATATCATCTTGCGGTGCAAGGACGGTGACAAGACAGCGTTCCGATGGGTGGTGCAAACCTATCAGCGGATGGTCTTTTCGTTGGCACTGAAGATGATGGCTGATGAGGAAGAAGCCAAGGATGTGGTGCAAGAGACATTCATCCATGCTTGGTTAGGCATCGGCGACTATGACGTGGAGCGTCCTTTCTCCACCTGGCTCTACACCATCGGTTCGCGCCTTTGTCTCAACCACTTGAAACGTGGGAAGGTCAGTAGTTCGTTGCCACAGGACGAACAGGCGTTGCAGCGCTTTGCGTCGGGCGACGACAACCAGCAGTCGTTGGAAAACAAGGAATGGGTGTCTATCGTAAAGGTGCTGACCAATGGACTGAGCTCGAAGCAAAGACTTGTCTTCACCCTCTGCCAACTGGAAGGATTGTCGGCGGCAGAGGTGGAGCAGATAACGGGCATGAACGCTTTGCAGGTGAAAAGCAACCTGTACGTTGCCCGACAAAGGATTCGTAAACGACTTAAAGAATTAGGCTATGAATAAGACGAACGACATACTCGAACGGCTGAGCCATCAGCCACAGCCCATCATCGAGAACCCCGATGAACTGACAGACAGCATTATGGCTCATCTGCCTGATGTGGGCGCAACGAAAGAGAAAGCGCATGGCAAGCGTTGGATTTACATCGCCTCTGCCATTGCCGTTGCTGCCAGTTTGCTTCTGCTAATGGTGTTCCATCAAGGTCAGAAACCGACGGAACAGAGTCCTGTCATGGTTGAGCAGATGGCAAAGCAGGATGAACCGCAACCAAGTCCTATGGAGGTCAGTCGTGAAAAGAAGGAAGTGGCAATGGTGGTGGTGGAAACGATTGTACCTCAAAAGACAACGAAGAAGCATAGAAAGGCTCATCGCAAGCATCGTCGCACCACGGAACCTGTGGTGGAGGAGGTGGAGCAGATAACAGAGGATGTGGAACCAGTGCCTTCACGTCATCCTGCTGTGGAAGACCCGTACCTCATGATGGCTCGTCAGGCACAGGACATTCGCTCACGAGGTGAACGGCTGCACGAGGAAGTGGCAATGTTAATGGATGATTGATTAAGCGTGAAAAAAAGCCTCACCCCCAGCCCCTCTCCAAAGGGCGAGGGGAGTAGAATGAGTGAAAAATTGCTATTCAACGAAAACTCACAAACTTAAAAAACTCACAAACTTACAATACAATGAAAAAATTACTCATCATCATGCTGTTGGCGTTTGTTGCTACAGCAGTTCATAGTCAGGAGTCCAACCAGCAACTCCGCCAGTTGGAAAAGTATTTGCAGGAGCAAGGCTTCAGTGTGGGACATGTTCAGTCGAGCGGTCATGAAGAAAAGGGTGTCACCCACCGATTTCATGCTTTGCTTTATGTGTTTGGTGTGAATCCCGAATCGATGTATGACAGTAAACTGACTGCGGAACAGAATCAGCTAAGGGTACACGTCGCCGATAGCATCAACAGGCAGCGTCAAAAACGTATGCTCGATGCAGTCGATTCTATCCGTCTCTGCTTTGCACGTTTGGGTAAGGATGCTTCGGAAAGCTACCTCTATGAGTTTCATAAGAATGGTACGGATACCATTAAGTATTCTTTGTCATTCAAGAAGGATAACGACACACTCTATTCTTATCGAAGTGGCAATGCGGTCTATTTCCACAATGCTCGCGAGGCTGCCAATTTTGATTATGTTCGTGAGAATAGAGCTGATGGAGGGAGTCCGTCGGAACATGGAGACTATAACCATATCTACTCTGTTCCCAACGATATTGCGTGGGAGGACATGCGTCCGTTTGACTACGTTGCGTTCGAGAAACGGATTGCTCCTGTGTTGAAATCTGTGAAGAAGTTGAAGGATACAAAGACTTATCCCATCTATTGGCGACACGATGAGGGATTTGATGACAATGTGGGAACAGATGGCAAACTTATTTCAAAGACAACCCGTATGAGTGATTACACAGATAAGCATTATGGGCTGACAACAGGCACCTTATACTTCATTCCGAGGGCATGCGAGACGGAAGCCAAAGCCTTATACCGGCAACTTGATTCCCTTGCCTACGACTATGTGGAGCAGCATCCAGAGCAGTATTATCGGTATAATTTCACTCCAGGCTTTTCTTATAGGAATCTGGGGGAAATGGTGAGTGGTAGTGATATAGAAGGAGATTCCAGCTACTCACTCTCGAGCTCTGCCGACGACAAGGGTTTCTATATCCTCTCTTTCACGACCAAGGGCGAACTGTGGATTCCAAGAGAATGGCGGAAGCTGAAAAGCTATATCAATGGGGAATTGATTTATCTTAAGGTGTGTTCTAAAAATTCTGTTTTATGATTTCTTACAAAAATATGAGATTTCGTTTCGGTTGCTTTTTGTTTGATTTGAAGTCTTTTTGCTACTTTTCTCGGTTACATAGCTCGCTATG
>JAEEGH010000843.1_pt1 | contig 94790 bp, 83 predicted proteins | sample 9134181 | NCBI WGS metagenome assembly JAEEGH01 (sample SAMN16246544, study PRJNA631951) | gut metagenome | biome: gut microbiome; feature: rumen; material: DP-attached | host: Bos | place: Iran: Karaj | collected 2018-10 | reverse complement strand
TAAACTATAGCATTACTATTATTTCGCATTTACCGAAAGCCCACGAAACTTTAGGAAATAAAACGCTGAAATAATCAGTAAGGATTCCGTGTTGGATTCCTTTTACAAAGAAATGTAGAATGCTCGTAAGTTGAGTACGAGTATATCATTTTTGTAGAAGGTTTCCGTCGTGGGCTAACCTTGGTAAATGCAATGAGTACTCGTGCTCTTTGCGTTTATGTGGATTGATAGTAAGCACAAAAATTAACTATTACTATCAATCGATGTTATTTAACTCTATCGAATTTGCGTTCTTTTTGCCCATCGTGTTCCTTATTTATTGGGTAATCGGGTACGCACACATAAATGACAATCTCAAACTGCGATTGCAAAACGCGTTTGTTGTCCTTGCCAGTTACGTCTTTTACGGCTGGTGGGATTGGCGCTTCTTATTACTAATCGCGTTCACCTCATTCTGCTCGTGGGGTAGCGGATTGCTCATCGCTAACTCGCCAACTCCTAAAGTTGCAAAAGCATGGACAGCCACTAACATTGTCCTCAATCTCGCCATCCTTGCTGTCTTCAAGTACTACGATTTCTTTGTGCGCGAGTTCGGTCAATTGTTCGGCGTTTCCACAGATAGCCTTTTACTTAAAATCATCTTGCCTGTTGGTATCTCGTTCTATACTTTCCAAGCACTCAGTTATTCCATCGATGTGTATCGCAAGAAGATAGAACCCACGCGCGACATCGTCGCCTTCTTCGCCTACGTAGCATTCTTTCCACAACTCGTTGCTGGTCCTATTGAGCGTGCAACCAACCTCTTGCCGCAGTTCCAAACTAACCGCAAATTCAATTACGACCAAGCCGTGGATGGAATGCGCCAAATCTTGTGGGGCTTGTTCAAGAAGATAGTAGTTGCCGACAATTGTGCTACTTATGTCGACCAAGTTTGGGCGACTTACGACACGCAAACCGGTAGCACCTTGCTCCTCGCCGCAATCCTCTTTACGTTCCAGATTTACGGAGATTTCTCCGGTTATTCAGACATAGCAATAGGTTCTGCCAAACTCTTCGGCATCAAGCTTATGCGTAACTTTAATAATCCGTATTTCTCGCGCGATATAGCAGAGTTCTGGCGCAGATGGCATATTTCCCTTACCACTTGGTTCAGGGACTACGTCTATATCCCTCTCGGCGGTAGTCGTGTGGGGAAATGGAAAATCGTCCGCAATACGTTCGTCATCTTCTTACTTTCCGGATTCTGGCATGGCGCAAATTGGACCTTTATCGCTTGGGGCGCGTATCACGCTCTGCTATTCCTTCCCCTCATTCTCCTTGGCCAGAACCGCAAATACACCAACCAAGTCGCCGAAGGGCGCTTCCTTCCTACTTGGCGCGAAACATTCCAAATCCTCTTCACGTTCTTCCTCGCCGTCTTAGGTTGGATCATCTTCCGTGCCGAAACAATCACGCAAGCATGGGACTACATCTGCGGAATGATGCAATTCGGTACGTTACGAGCCAGTTACCGCTTCTTCTTACCGAACGAATATATCGTTTACCCGACAAACCTATATATAATAATGATGGTTGTGGTGGAATGGCTGCAACGCAATAAGCAACATGGACTTGAAGTTATACACACAAGCAAATACAAATGGATTCGAATAGCTTTTTATTATATGCTTGTGTGGCTGATAATTCAAAATGGAGGAACAGAACAAACCTTTATTTATTTCCAATTCTAAACTATGAAACGATTCGCAAAAACGATATTATGCTTTTTCCTGCCGATATTCTTGGGAGTGTTAGCCCTTGAACTTGGTATGAGAAGTGTCCCTAATGATTACACCTATAAGAACCAATGGCTAACGGAGAATATATGTCACGTACGTATTTGGACATTTGGCTCGTCACATGGTCTTTATGGTATAAGTCCAAGATATTTCTCTACACCTGCTTTCAACTCTGCACATGTCTCGCAATCGTTGAAATACGACGCTTTTATCTTTGATAAGTTTATTGACAGAGCGGATTCTTTGGAATGGGTAGTCCTACCAGTCTCGTACTTTACTCTCACAAGTAAAATGGAAGACGGAGAGGAATGGTGGAGAATAAAGAATTACTGCATATATTATGATTGTCCATACCATAGATGGGAACCTAAATACAATATTGAGGTAGTCGGCAATCCTCTTTCTTTATATAAGCAAATCAAGCGAGTTGGCAGATATTGGATAAAGGGAGTAGATGATAATAATTGTGATTCATTAGGCTTAGATTTAGGTTATTCAAAAGAGCATCGTGGAGAGAATTGGTATATGGATGGTCCACAAAGAGCAAAATTCCATACAAAGGACCTTGTGAAGTCACAGCACGTTATTCAGGAAAATCTCGGTTACATGGCGTCTATTATAAAGACTTGCGAAGACAAACATGTTAATGTGTTAATAATTACGACACCCGTTTGCAGCACATATTATGATTGCGTAGATCCGGCTCAATACGCATTGATGATAGAGACTTGTGATAGCTTGGTTTGCCAATATAATCATGTGCAATATTTGAATCTATTTAAGGATTCCAGATTTGTGGAGGATGACTTTCATGATTCAGACCATTTAGCTACTGAAGGAGCAGAGAAGCTCACGAAGATTTTAGACGAGTATATAGCTGAACAATAATAGCTTCGTCCATTGCGTCCGAATAACATTCGGACATCCCACCTTCGTTCATTTCCCGCAGTTGTACGCGGGTTCAAGATGTTCGTTTCTTACAGGGCAATTGTATTGCCCGCTTATGGCTGTTTACTTTTTCTCCCTCTCCCGCCAAACCACCTTTCTCACCACCCTTCTCCATCTCTCCATCTTCACCTCTCCCCTTTTCCCTCCTTTCTCCCTATCTATTTTACATAAATCTTTAGTTCTTATTTGGTTCTTGTTTAGTTATTCTTTAGTTGTTATTTAGTTCTTCTTTTGTTCTTCATGATACAATTTAGGTACAATTAGCCTATGTATACATATCATCTATCCCTTCACTCTTTGTTTTTCTAGCAAAAAAATGTCCAAATACTTGCACAGGTGCCAAATTTTCACTACCTTTGCAGCGTAAAAACAATATCCTATGAAAGTTCAACATTTTATTCTTGGCTGTATGATTTTAGCCTCGTGTACTCAAAAAGGTCCGATTTCTCTGCCGCAAGAGGGCGCGATTCCTTCGGTTTCAACGGATAAATCTGCCCCGCTTGGTGTGCAACAAGCCGCGGCTCTCTGGACAGAAAAAGACGGTTCGCAAGCCGGTTTTGATCAACTTGTAGCAGACTATTACTGTACCTCCGACAGCGAGCGGTTGGCACTCTTCGAGTCGTTGAGTCGCATTCTCGAGAACGTTTACCAATCGGCAGACATGCTGACGGTCGATCTGCTAAAACCGACTCAGCTGACCAATGCTTCTGAACCGCAAGCCCCCGATTGGATCATGTCCGGTTACAGTCCTTTGGCGCATTTCTTGGATGATATGTTCGCCAATAAACTGGCGTTCATCACGATCATCAACTTCCCGCATTATACGCTCGAAGAGAAGAACACGCTCGGTAAGAACTGGACGCGTCAGGAATGGGCTTACGCCCGCATGGGAGACGTCTTTACTACCCGCGTACCCGCCGAAGTGATTGCCCGCATAGCGCAAGTCAACGCCAATGCGGAGAATTACATCGCTGACTACAACATCTACATGGGTAACCTCCGCACGGAAGACGGTCGTCAACTCTGGGACAATGACAAAGTGCTGCTGAGTCACTGGAACCTGCGCGACGAACTGAAAGCACTCTATGGCGCCGAGAACGGTCAAGAGAAACAGGAGATGATCTATCAGGTGATGCAACGGATCGTTGCGCAAACCATCCCGCAGAAAGCCATCAATAATCCGGACTATATATGGCAACCTTTCTCCGATGGAATCGAGGAAAATGAGCCCTATACCCGCTATCAGAAGATACTCGATATCGCCCAGGCTTATTTTGCCGAGGACGCCTATTGTCCGTCGATGCCAACGGGTATTATTCGTAATTTTGAGGGCGGTGTAGAGATTCCTGCGGCCGAGTTGGACAGCCTCTTCCGCGCTTTGGTCGGTTCGGAACAAGTAGCTCAAGTAGCTGATATCATCCGTGAGCGCTTAGGTCGCGACCTGCGCCCGTACGATATCTGGTACGACGGTTTCAAAGCACGTGCAGCACTCAACGAAGATGAACTGAGTGCCCAGACCCGCCAACTCTATCCCGATGCCAATGCTTTTGCTGCCGACATGCCGCGTCTGCTTCAACAAATGGGTTTCTACTCGGAAGACGCGCGTGCGATCGCCCGTCATATCGTAGTGGAACCCGCCCGCGGCTCGGGGCACGCATGGCCGTGTCTCGGACGTAAAGAAGATGCCCGACTCCGCACCCGCATTCCTGCCAACGGCATGGATTACAAAGGCTACAACATCGCCGTCCATGAGTTCGGACATTGCGTAGAACAAGTGCTGGATATGTACTTCATCGACCACTACATGCTTTTCGGCGTACCCAACACGGCCTACACCGAAGCATCCGCTTTCCTTTGGCAGCATCGCGATTTGCAGTTATTGCCCGGCGCAAAGATGGGTAACGGCATCAATGACCCGAACGAAGTGCTGGACCAGTTCTGGTCGATGTATGAGATCATGGGTGTGAGTCTGGTGGATATGGCAATGTGGAAATGGATCTATGCGCATCCGAAGGCTACTGCCAAAGAACTTTGCGAGGCGACCCAACAGATTGCCAAAGATATCTGGAATCAGTACTACGAACCGGTACTCGGCGAACATGATTGTATCCTGCTGGCCGTTTACAGCCATATGGTGAACGCACCGATGTACTTGCCGAACTATCCGCTCGGACATATCGTGCAGTACCAGTTAGAGGAGCACTTGGCACAAAGTAAGAACCAATTGGAGTTTGCGCAAGAATATATGCGCATCTATCGTTTAGGCCGTCTGACTCCGAAACAATGGATGATCGAAGCAGTCGGAGAGGCTCCCTCTATCGAACCTATCCTTCGCGCAGTGGATAGGATTTGCGCAGCGCCTCAAAAGCAGTAGGATGAGCTTTAAGCAATTCGGAGACTCGGGACAGCCAACCTGGCGCCGAGTCTTCTTTTTTTGATGAGGTGACATTGTACCGATATCCCGAGATATCTATCCGCTTAAAACCAAAACTCTCTGCGATTTGATCGAGACACATCTGACTTGCATTCCGCTTCCCCTCCACACTATAACCGGCAATATGCATAGATGCAAACTCTGCCTTTTGCAATACTTCCACATCGATATTCGGTTCATTCTCCCAAGTATCCAAGATATAGGGATGTCCGCTTTTCAGAAGTGCCGCTTCATCCAGTACACCCCCGCGCGCCGCGTTGATAATGAGTGCACCGGGTTTGCATTTCGCAAGAAATGACTCATCGCAGAGATGATAGGTGGAGAAGTCGAGTGGCACATGGAAGGTGATGATATCGCTATTTTGTGCGATGAAATCGAGCGAAACGCCGATTCCTTTCGGCGGATCGTTCAATAAGACCTTCATCCCTTTTTGCTCCGCCATCTTAGCCACCAACGAACCCACATGACCGACACCGACTACGCCGATAATCGGCGTATTGGTCATTGGCAATTGGTAATTGGTAATTTCACTCAACGCCTCTTCGATATAATCACAAACCGCTTGCGCATTACAGCCCGGACAGGATATCCAACGGATTCCGTGCGATTCACAAAACCCCGTGTCGATATGGTCAAAACCGATGGTAGCTGTGCAGACCAATTGTACCTTGGAATCCTTCAATAAAGCCTCATTCACTTTCGTGCGAGTTCGCACAATCAACACATCAGCATTTTTGACCGCCTCAGCATTTATTTCTTCCGGTTTCATCGGACAAATATCGACATGAGGCCATTCGTTTTGAACAGCCTCAGCGATAAACGGGACATATGTATCGCAGACAATGCGCATTAGTATTTGATATTGTCAATCAAACGTACCGGACCGCAATAAACGGTGACACAACCGATGGCGTGGTTGAAGGTATCGGTAGGCAGCAAAGTCGTTTGATCCACGATCTCATAGTATTCTACTTCCAAGCCTTCAACGGCATTGATGGTATCGATCACTCTTTGCTGCACATCAGCAACGGTAGCACCCTCTTCTTTTGCCCATTTCAACGAATCAAAAAGGGTCTTGGAGATAGCCAATGCCGTCTGTTTCTCTTCTGCCGAAAGACGCTCGTTACGACTCGACATCGCTAAACCGGACTCCTCACGCACGATCGGGCAGTCGATGATCTCCAGATTACCAAATGTACCCGCCATCGAGCTACGTTCTACCATATGGTGAATAATGGCCAATTGCTGGAAGTCTTTTTCTCCGAAATAGCCTTTATCCGGTTGAACGAGATAGAAAAGACGACTTACTACTTGTACCACGCCATTGAAGTGTCCCGGGCGCATCTTGCCTTCCATGACCTTGTCCAAGCCCGCGAAATCAAATTCAAACGTAGAATTCATCTCTTCGGCCGAATACATCTCCTCGGGCGTAGGCGCAAACACATAATGCGCACCGATGGAACTAAGCAATTCGGCATCACGCTCAATATTACGCGGGTACTTCGCCAGATCCTCTTTGTTGTTAAACTGCGTCGGGTTCACGAACACCGAAACCACACACACATCGTTCTCTTTCACCGCACGTTTCACCAACGAAGCATGCCCCTCATGCAAGGCTCCCATCGTAGGAACAAGACCTATGGTCTTACCTGCTGCTTTACAGGCTTTCACCGCCTCCTGTAATGCACTTTTTGTAGTAATTATTTGCATAATTTCATTAATTTTTTCAAAAAAACGCACAAAGATAATATTTTTTTTGCATATATCAAAATTTTTTTGTAATTTTGCAGTGCTAAAATGTGTACACGCCTATGAAAGAGCTAAAACGTATCCTTTTTATCTCACAGGAGATAAGCCCTTATCTGGCAGAAGAAAGTCCTATTCGTCTTCTGAATCGTCAGCTCCCGGAGTACTTCCAGGGACATGGCTATGAGACGCGTACCTTTATGCCTAAGTTCGGCGAGATTAACGAACGCCGCAATCAGTTACACGAGGTGATTCGTTTGTCCGGAATGAATCTGATTATTGAGGAATCGGATCATCCGCTGCTGATCAAAGTAGCCTCTATCCAATCGGCACGTATCCAGATCTACTTCATCGACAACGATGATCTGTTCCACCGCCGCAAAGGTGTAGCGGATGAGAACGGCGTGGAGTATGCTGACAATGACGATCGTGTCATTTTCTATGCGCGCGGTGTGATCGAGACCGTCAAGAAACTGCGTTGGACACCGGATATCATCTTGTGCTCGGGATGGATGAGTGCGCTCGCACCGTTGTACCTTAAGAAAGCATTCAATGACGAGCCGTTCTTCGCCAACTCGAAGATCGTATTGATGCTCGATGATAACGAGTACAAGAAACCTTTCTCCACCAAGTTTGCAGACAAACTGCGTATCAACGGCATCAGTAATACCGATGTGCGTTCGATCGTTGATTTTCCCGTTGGATACGAAGAGTTGATGCGTTTGGCTGTTGATTTCTCGGATGCTATCGTATATGCGACACCGAAGGTGAACCAACGTATAGCCAATTATGCAGAAACGAAAGGCAAACCTGTCTTGGCTTACGAAGAGACGGAAGATCTGACTGCGGCATGCAAACGTCAGTATGATTTTTACCAAACATTGTTACAAAAAGAGGATGAATAAACGCTTTGCGTTCATAGGGGTTTTGATGATGATTGCATGCTGCTGGACGGCATGTAAGGATGATGTCGCCAACACCGGTCAATCGGTTTTGACTCCTGATGATGAGATTATCGTATTGGTAGATACATTCGATATCCGTTCGATGGTAGATAGCTGTGAGGCGATTATCTCGCAAGCCGATTCGTTCCTATTAGGAGAGGTGGAATCCGATTATGGTGTATTACGCGCCTCTATCCTGACACAGTTGGCTTGTCCGGAAGGATACTCCTATCCGGCTGATTTTCACGTAGACTCGATTGATTCGATTTGTCTGTTCATGTCCTACTCCAGTTGGACGGGAGATGCCTTGTCGCCTTTGGCGATCAATGCCTATATGATGGACAAAAAGACCTTCAGTTACTCGGGCACCTATCCTACGGATCTGAATATAGACGATTATTGTACACGCAACAAGAGTGTGCTCACGAACCATCGAATTGTCGTAGCATCCGAGAAAATGGACTCCATCCAAGATTCCAACGGTACGTACGTTCCGATGGTACGCATGCGAGTGAATGACGATTTCATGGCTTATTTCGGTTCGATCACTTCGTTTAACAGCCAGGATGCCTTTAATGAATTATTCAAGGGTTTGCTCATTGAGACTTCTTTCGGATCCTCCACCATGCTTAATGTATCCGATATAGCGTTAGGCGTTTATTACCGCTTCAAGTACGATAAAGGCGGCCGCGACACGATCGTGCATGACATGAAAGCTTTCTATGCCAACTCCGAGGTACGTACCGTCAATCATCTGCAGTATGAGGATAAAGCGGCTCTCATCGCGGACTTGCAAAGCGACTCCGACACCTATAATTATATTATCGCGCCCGCGGGCGCGTACACGCGATTGTCTTTCCCGATGGAAAAGATGGAGGATGCTATCTGGAATAAACTCTTGGACAATAGCGGTGACACCCTCAAGCGCCCGTACGTCAACAAAGCGGAGGTACGTGTACACATTGAGAATAAGTTCAACGGTTCGAGCAGCGACATCACCCGCAATGATTGGTTACAACCCGCCTCTTACATGCTCCTTATCCGCGAGCAGAGTATGGAGCGATTCTTTAAGAACAAGGAATTGCCATCGGACACCTGTGCGTTATTGGGTCAGTTAACCCAAGGTGTGGACTCGGTGGGTGACGCAATCTACTACTATAGTTATGACCTGTCGGATTTTCTGACGAACCAGTTACGCCAAGAATCCAATGATGAGATACTGGACATGCTGTTAGTACCGGTCACCATCAGTACATCTACCACTTCCTCCACCACGGTAGTATCCTCCGTAAAGCAACAACAGACCATGTCAGCCACCAAGATCCGGTCGGCCAAGAACGGCATGCGGCTGGAGCTTGTATATAGCGGATTCTAAAAAAATAAACGCGGCTTTTTCAAGTCGCGTTTTCTTTTACACTGCATTCTTCAGTCGCACGTAATCGGCTTTATCCAGTTTCTCTCGGGCATAATCGCGTGTGACCGTAAAGACTTGACGCGTTCCCATATGTTTCTTGTTAGGCAGTTCGTACATCAAGTCTGCCATCACTGTCTCCATCAATCCTCTCAAGCCGCGAGCACCGAGCTTATACTCGATCGCTTTGTCCACAATGTAATCCAATGCGTTATCATCAAACAGCAGATTCACATTGTCCATTAACATCAGTTTCTGATATTGTTTGGTGAGCGCATTCTTCGGCTCGGTCAAAATACTGCGGAGCGCTTCACGATTCAGCGGTTCCAAATAAGTCAGTATCGGTAAGCGACCGATGATCTCAGGAATGAGACCGTACGATTTCAGGTCCTGAGGAGCAATGTATTGCAGCAAGTTGTTCTTATCCACCTGTTCCGTCTCCTGCTGCGCACTAAAGCCGATGACTTGCGTATGCATACGCTGCGCGATCTTCTTCTCTATGCCTTCAAAAGCGCCACCGCAGATAAAGAGGATATTCTTTGTATCTACATGAATCAGCTCTTGATCCGGATGCTTACGTCCTCCCTGAGGCGGCACGTTCACGATCGAACCTTCCAGCATCTTCAGCAGACTCTGCTGTACGCCTTCGCCGCTCACATCACGGGTGATGGACATGTTCTCGGATTTGCGGGCAATCTTATCGATTTCATCGATAAAGACGATGCCTCGTTGTGCCTTATTGACATCATAATTGGCATCCTGAAGCAGACGTACCAAAAGCGTCTCTACATCTTCACCCACATAGCCGGCTTGCGTCAAGGAGGTGGCATCACCGATAGCAAACGGAACTTTGAGCATCTTAGCAATCGTTCGCGCCAAGAGCGTCTTACCCGTACCGGTCGATCCCACCAACAGGATATTGGATTTTTCTATCTCCACATCATCGTTGGTAATCTCCTGCAGCACACGTTTATAGTGATTGTACACAGCGACCGAGAGGAAGCGTTTTGCTTCCTCCTGGCCGATGACGTACTGGTCAAGGAATTCTTTTATCTTCTGCGGAATAGGCAATGTCTCTACGCTCAGTTCTTCGCTATTGAGCGAACGCGCTTTGGGACGCGAAGATAGAATACGGTGTCCCTCTTCGATGCACTCACTGCATATGAGCGTGGCTTTATCCATACCGGAGAACATCTCCGGCATGGAGCGACCGCAGAAGCCGCAAACGGAACTATTTGAATCCTTTTTCGCCATTATTTTTTAGCCTCTGCCTTCTTAGCTGCGCGTTTTGCCTGAGCCAACTGAATGTCATAAGCAATCGGCGAAGCAATGAACAGAGACGAATAGGTACCTACGATCACACCCATCAACAGTGCGAATACGAAGCCCTGGATGGTCTCACCTCCGAAGATGAAGATAGCGAGCAATACCACGAACGTTGACATAGAAGTCGAGAACGTACGGCTGAGCGTGTTGTTCAACGCATCATTGATATTCACTTTCTTCTCACGCTTCGGATAGAGGGTGTTGTACTCACGTACACGGTCGAAGATGACCACGGTATCATTGATCGAATAACCGATAACGGTCAGGATAGCAGCGATAAACGCTTGGTCGATCTCCATGGAGAAAGGCATGATCTTCCAAAGGATAGCGTACAGACCGAGGATGATAACGGTATCGTGAGCCAATGCTACCAATGCACCTACCGAGTAAGCGAAGTTACGGAAGCGGATCAAGATATAGAGGAAGATCACGATGAGTGCAGCAAAGATTGCCCAAACGGCACTCGTCTTGATATCATCCGCAATAGCCGGACCTACTTTCTGGCTCGACATGATTCCTACCTCAGCGTTCGAATCGGTCGAACGGAAGTCCTCAAAGGTGATACCCTCGCTCAAGAACGGCTTACTTCCCTCGTAAATCAATGCCTCGATAGCCTCGTCAGCCTCAGCATTGTCCTCGTGGATACGATAGTTGGTCGAGATACGAACTTGGTTAGCATCGTTACCGAACGTAATGACATTCAAACCAAAAGTCTCACCCTCTTCGAGCGTAGCTTTGAAGACATTGTCCAAGCTCTCGCGTACATCCTGGGTATTGATGTTCTGGTCAAAACGAACTACATAGTTACGTCCACCGGAGAAGTCAATACCGAGGTTCAGTTTACCGAACAAGTGCGGCTCCAGACCCAGGATAGCGAAGATGACCAACGCGCCGGACAGGCAGTACGCCCACTTGCGAGCAGCCACAAAGTCGAAGTGGATATTCTGCAGGAAGTTCTGCATCAACTTCGTGGTGAAGCTGAGCTCCTTAGCGTTCTCGTTCTTGCTGTAGTCTTCGAGTAACAGACGGGTGATGAACACAGCCGTGAGGAACGAAGAAATGATACCGATCATGTAGGTAACAGCGAAGCCCTTGATCGGACCGGTACCGAAGATAGCCAAGATAGCACCGGTCAGGAACGACGTTACGTTCGCATCCACGATGGCGCTGATGGCACCCTTGAAACCGTCCTCAATAGCCTTACGCATGCCCTTACCTGCGCGCAACTCCTCACGGATACGCTCGTAGATAAGCACATTCGCATCGACTGCCATACCCATCGTCAAGACGATACCTGCGATACCCGGCAAGGTCAGCACGGCGCTGAACGAAGACAGGATACCAACGAGCAGGAAGACGTTGCAAACCAAAGCTGCATCGGCAATCAGACCCGGGATCCAACCATAGTAGAAGATCATGTAGATCAGGATCAGCACGAAGCCCAGCGCAAACGACCAGAGACCCGATTGAATAGCCTCACGACCCAGAGACGGACCAACCACACTCTCCTCGATGATACGAGCCGGAGCCGGCATCTTACCGGACTTCAGGGTGTTAGCCAAGTCTTTTGCCTCTTCTACGGTGAAGTTACCGGTGATCTGGCTGTTACCGCCTGCGATCTCGCTTTGTACGGTCGGGAACGAATAAACATATCCGTCGAGTACGATAGCTACCGACTTACCGATATTGTCTTTGGTCAGACGCTGCCAGGTCTTAGCACCCTCGGCGTTCATCGACATCGATACATTCGCATATGCGCTCAGTTGCGAGAAGTCGGCACGTGCGTCGGTGATTACATCACCTTCGAGCGATGCACGACCGTCACGCTGTGCTTTCAGCGCTACGAGTTGATAGTATGCGTTCGCCTCATCAATGGCCTTAACCGTCCAGTAGAAACGAGCGTCACGCGGCAGAACAGCTTTGGCGATCTGCGAGTTGAGCATTGCGTTTACCTTCGCGGTATCTGTATAATGAACGGTACCTACTACCGGACCACGATAAGCCTGACCGGCTTGATTGATCGACGGGTTGAGGATAGCGAAGAGCGGGTTGTTCTTCTTGTACTCAGCAATCTGAGCGGCTTGATCAGCCTCAGCAGCAGTGCTGTCACCTAACAACTCAGCGAGTTCATCAGCCTCAGCCTTCGGAGCCTCTTCTGCTTTTACTTCCTCTGCAGCAGCCTCTGCCTCTTCTGTTTGAGCACCGGCAGCAAACTCACGGTTGATCTGCGCCAACATCGGCAGCAACTCAGACAGATCGTAGGTCTCCCAGAACTCCAAGTTAGCCGAACCCTGGAGGAGTTTACGAACACGCTCCGGCTCTTTGATACCCGGCAACTCAATCAGGATACGCCCCGGTTGAGCGAGTTTCTGGATGTTCGGTTGAACAACACCGAAACGGTCGATACGTGTACGGAGCACGTTGAACGAGTTCTGAATAGCACCGTCCACTTCCTCGCGGATCACTTTCTCTACCTCTGCATTCGTCGAGGTCAAGGTTACTTTGTCTTTGAGCTCGAAAGTCGAGAAGATAGAAGCCAACTGACCTTCCGGATCAATCTCTTTGTACGACTCAATGAAGAGCGTCACGAAGTCTGCTCCGCTCGATTTCTGTTTCTGCTTAGCTGCAGCCAAAGCTGCTTTGTAGTTCGGGGTCTCGTTGTGACCGCTTAACGCATCGAGAATGTCCGGAACAGACACCTCCATCGTCACGTTCATACCGCCCTTGAGGTCAAGACCCAAGTTGATCTCTTTCTCACGGCACTCTTTGAGCGTGTAACCGAACCAAACTTTCTTAGCAGCAATCGAGTCCAGATACAGGTACTCTTTTGCATCATCGCCTGCCGCATACTCTTTGGCCTTCTTATCATAATGATTCGTCACCAAAGAGAACGACAGGTAGAAGGCGCATACCAACGCAAGGCACACCGCCAAAATTCTAACAAGTCCTTTGTTTTGCATAATAGTTTTATTTGTATTTAATTTTTATTTATATGCATGTATTTTTTTCGTGTGTACATATGACGCGTACCTGCGCACGACACACAAAAAGTGCGCAAAATTACAAAAAATAATTTAATTACGCAAGAAAAAAAAGCAAAAACTTGCGTATTTCCAATTTTTATAGTACTTTTGCAGCCGATTTATGACACCAGAACTGAAAAATAGTATCTACCCGATGCTTCGTCGCTGGGCGTATATGGTGTTGGCCATTATTACCTCAGCATTGCTTTTCGTGGCTCCTGTTTTTCATTTTCAGGAGGATAAAGGTATCCTGTATGTCCGTAGTTTTTCTATGGATCAGGAGACCTTTGAGGTTATACAAACCGAAATCAGTACCAACATGCAACAGGTGGTTGATACGATGTCGGTCAAGGGCTTGTATTATTGCGCATGGGGCATGCTGGCTACGAGTATTGCGTGTTTTCTGTGTTTCTTCAAGAAACGCTGGCGTATCGCACTCTGCTTTATCACCATTGGCTTCGCGGGCGCATATTATGTCTTTTTAATATACTACGCGTTGCGTATAGAGGAGGATTATTTCGCCACACTCTCCCCAAGTTGGATAGCGATTCTGCCGGCTATCGTGCTCCAGTTGATGCTGTTGATACGACGCGAAATGATCCGCGCTATCATGGCAGAAGACGTTAACGAAGAAAAAGAAGAATAACAAAATCAGGCACCCGAAAGGATGCCTGATTTTTTTGTGTCCGCCTTATTTGGCGAATCCGATTAGAGTTGCGGACCTGCAGCAACAAGTGCCTTACCTGCTTCGTTCGATGTATATTTGTCGAAGTTCTTGATGAAGCGAGCAGCGAGGTCTTTTGCCTTAACTTCCCACTCAGCAGCGTCCTTATAGGTGTCGCGCGGATCGAGGATAGCAGGATCAACGCCCGGCAGAGCCGTCGGTACTTCGAAGTTGAAGTACGGGATCTTCTTCGTCGGAGCGGTCAGGATGTCACCACCGAGGATAGCATCGATGATACCGCGGGTGTCGCGAATCGAGATACGCTTGCCTGTTCCATTCCAGCCGGTGTTAACGAGGTAAGCCTTCGCACCACTCTTCTCCATCTTCTTCACGAGCTCCTCAGCATATTTGGTCGGGTGCAACTCCAGGAAGGCCTGGCCGAAGCAAGCGGAGAAGGTCGGGGTCGGCTCGGTGATACCGCGCTCGGTACCGGCCAACTTAGCGGTGAAACCGCTCAGGAAGTAGTACTTGGTCTGCTCCGGAGTCAGGATCGATACAGGAGGCAGAACGCCGAAGGCGTCCGCACTGAGGAAGATCACGTTCTTAGCAGCAGGACCTGCACTGATCGGCTTAACGATCTTCTCGATATGGTTGATCGGATAGCTTACACGGGTGTTCTCGGTCACGCTCTTGTCTGCGAAATCGATCTTGCCGTTAGCATCTACCGTTACGTTCTCCAGAAGGGCGTTACGACGGATAGCTGCGTAGATGTCCGGCTCAGACTCTTTGTCGAGGTTGATAACTTTTGCATAGCAACCACCTTCAAAGTTGAACACACCTTGGTCGTCCCATCCGTGCTCGTCGTCACCGATAAGGAGACGTTTCGGGTCGGTGGACAAGGTCGTCTTACCGGTACCGGAGAGACCGAAGAAGATAGCGGTGTTCTTGCCTTCCATGTCGGTGTTAGCCGAGCAGTGCATCGAAGCGATACCCTTCAGCGGCAGGTAGTAGTTCATCATGGAGAACATACCTTTCTTCATCTCACCGCCATACCAAGTGTTGAGGATAACCTGCTCACGGCTCGTGGTGTTGAAAGCCACACAAGTCTCGCTATTCAGACCGAGCTCTTTGTAGTTCTCAACCTTTGCCAACGAAGCGTTGTAGATCACGAAGTCCGGCTCGAAGTTAGCCAACTCCTCTTCGCTCGGCTGGATGAACATGTTCTTAACGAAGTGCGCCTGCCAAGCTACCTCTACGATGAAACGAACAGCCATGCGGGTGTCTTTGTTAGCACCGCAGAAAGCGTCTACTACGTACAGATTCTTGTTGCAGAGCTCTTTGATAGCCAACTCTTTTACCTTAGCCCAAACTTCTTCGGACATCGGGTGGTTATCGTTCTTGTAACCCTCGGTGGTCCACCAAACGGTGTCCTTCGAGTTCTTGTCCATCACGATGTATTTGTCTTTCGGCGAACGGCCGGTGTAGATACCGGTCATAACGTTCACAGCGTTCAGCTCGGTGTTCTGACCTTTAGCATAACCGGTCAACTCCGGCTTGGTCTCCTCTGCGAACAGATACTCGTAGGACGGGTTGTGTGCGATGACGGTCGCACCCTTGATACCATACTTGGTAAGATCTAATTCTTTCATATTAATATATATTTTGAGATTTTTTTATTGTTAGTTACTAAACCGGCTGCAAAGTTACTACTTTTTTTTGACATACGCAAGAGTTTGTATATTTTTATACAAAAAAAGAAGCGTACCGCCGAAACGGTACGTTCGATTTGAAACATAAAGTGTATTATTCAAGAATATCAAACTGCAGCCACCGCTCTATTGCAATACTGCAAATCGAGATTGAGGGTATGCAAAAGGATTTATCTTAGTCCATCATACCATTTTACTTTCATTCTCGCGACCACTACGCGACCATTACGGACGTCACAGATGGGTGATTGGAGCGGGTCTCTGTCAGCATATAATTGTGACGATAATGTTGTTTATTCTTTTTTTGTTTTTGAGAAACCAAGAGCCAATATCACACCAAAAATCAATGATGTCGCCAATATTTCATACCATGGTATCTGTGTATAGCAATATTGCCAAAAAGTTTTTCTAAACATATATGAAATCTCAGATGCATACACATAATATTCACGGATTACAAAGAGTAACATAACTCCAAGAAATAGCATCGTGAAGAAAAGTATCGCAATACCAAAGTTCTTAAATTTTATGCGAGGGATATGCACTTCTTTACCTTTTCCCGTTTCTACTCTTTCCAGTTCATAAAAACATATTCCGAATACTATTCCAGCTGCAATTGCGCAAAATGAATCTTGAAGCCATGGTATCTCGCTTAAATGGTCAGGTCCAATGAAAACAAGACGCCTTGTCATAGCGCCGTAAATGCGACAAAAAAATCGAAGGAAGAAAACTATCGTCGCTCCTAAAGAAAATCCTGATAAGATAGCCTTGGTATTGTTTTTCATTGACTTTGATTTGATTTTTTTAGCACATCCTGATTTACATATCTATGCGTTGTACGCAATGATAATATTCACATCTTTTATATGCTCTCCAATATGGTTTATAGGCATTATGACTTGTAGTAAAGCCATTGTCCGTTACTAAAAAATATAGATTTTTTCATTAGTAGCCTATGGTTTTAAATTGTCCATTATTGATTAATTCAATAAGATGATTTTGATAAACAGATTGGAGGCTATCGCAGAAATGGATAACATCATGATAAGTCCTTCCGTACGGCGAACAGTCACCATATCGGTAGTACATATAAGCATTATTCAAACACATTCCTTCAGAATAATAAATACTCATATTCCAGCATACATATGGATCTTTGTGTGTGTCGTTAAAAAAGCATTCTAATTCTTGAGGCCATACATGTATTATTTCTATGCCTTTTAAATGTTGTGTATAACGTGATGCATCAAATCCTTCCGTTAGGACAGCAAGATTATTCCAATCTATATCCGTCATAAATACATGATTACGAATATGTTCTGAAAGTTGTCGCTTATCATCGGCGAGGGCGCTCACAGGGAATAACTGATGCCATTTCCAATCTATCAGATAATAACCTTTTGAGAGCGGAATATAAGGCGATGTACCGGATATGTGCATTTCTTCGTCCGCCCAATTGACAAGAGTCGGATCCAAACCACAGCCATTGTCCCACGTATATTGCTTGGGAAGGACGTTAAAATATAAATCAGTATTTTCATAATATTCGAATTCCCCGTCTAACCCATTATATTTTTTTACGGGATGCTGTACAATGACCTTTTTCTCTTGCTCTGGATTAAAAAATTTCACAATGGTCAAATATGCATTAGGCCCAGGAGCCTCTTCCCCATTTTCGTTTCCTTCACATATGAATTCTCCAGGAATGTTATCTGTCCCGATAATTATTGAGTCAATAAGAATATTTATCGTGTCAATAGGTACTATCGTATCTGGTGGTATGATCGTATCCGATGGAATTATCGTATCCGGTGTCGCAATACTATCATTACCTTGTGGATTTTGTACAGACACTTGCCTTTGCTCACAAGACGAGAGGAGGAATCCAATTGCTATACCCCCTATTATGTGTTTCGTTTTCATGATAAATATTTCGTTTGCTATTGATTAGATTTTGCTTTCAATTCGGCCACTTCCCCCATCGTTCTTCGAATTTCTTTTGGTTTTCTAATTTTTCGTATCTTTTCACAATCGGCACTCCCAAAAGAACCAAAATTGCCATTAAGATTATCCACGTTCCGGAATACCTATGAACACTTAAGTTAAAAGCACGGCAAATAGGAACAATTATCAATATTAGAGGCATAAAAAAATACCAAACTGAATATAAAAGGAGCCGCATCTGGTACAATCATTCTCGGATGTGCAATTACAAATTTGTGCATCCGATATGCTATATAATCAAAAAAATCAAGTATCTTTTTCATAACATTCTTATAATACCATCTGCTACATGGTATACATTTTTTCGACAATTGGGGCATTTCTTATCATCTTTTCCTATTGGTTTGTGACAATATGGACATATATATTCGTCGTGTCCACAATCGGGGCAAATATAGTGTAATCGAGGACGACGCATTTGTCTTTGGTATATACTTTGAAGCACATGCCATTGCCAGAAAGGATCTACCCAAAGTTCGGTTTTTTGAGTCGGCGCATAACTTGCCATTATAGTATTACCACACTTGCTACATTGTGTTTCAATCTCATAGTACCTCTGATACCATCTGTATGTATGAATCTGTCCTAATACAACCAAAACTGTCACGCATATAATGCAAAACCAGTACACAACATTTGACGACACTCCAAATCTACCTAAGCATAAGTTTAATAAATATCTTATCGGAATAAATATAAAATATAAAAATGCGTAGGTAGTTACTATATCTGGAATTTGTGTAACAAGAAACTTTAAGTATTTGAAGAAATTACTCATCTTTGATATAATTATTCATTTTTATTTGCATAAATAATCTCTATCGAAACAGACAAGACCATTCGATTATTTCTTATAATATTCTATTTTCCGCTCTGTAATTGAGCCATATTTACCCATAGATGATACCCGTTTACGCCAATTACCGTATTTGTCGTGACAGCTATATTTCGACACCAACTGCTTACTTTTCTCCATAACAACTTGTCCTTTTTTATTAATGACGCATTCTTCGAGGTAAGTGTTCCCTGTTTTATCAAAGTATTGCTTGTTATAGTTGTTATTTGACAAATAGGTTATCGTGTAGCCTGTTTGTTGTTTCAAATTATATTCTTTTATTAAGCGCCCTATAGAATCGTACGCATATACAGTTTCCAGTTGTGGAATTCGCTCACCATATAAGCTAGCGTACTTCTCTATTATATTTCCTTTTTGATCGTACACAATTGAATCTACGCGCGTAAGGTGAGCTTTGTGGTATGAAAATGTCACAAACTTTTGTCCGTTCGAATCAAAAATAATTTTTCTGCTATGACCATCCAAGTTACCATTTTCGTCATACTGATAGCACCAGCATGTGTTCTGATCAGTATATTGATAAACCGCGTTGGTTACCCATGTGCCTTCCAAATCAAATGCCCTTTTGGTGATTCGTCCTGCAGAATCAAACCATGCCATATCTTTTTGTATATCTGAAGGATCGTGAACTTGACGAACAATGATAGTTATTCGTTTCAATGGTCCGTTTACAGTTCCACCATACTGAAAAAGATCATCCGTAAATTGGGCATGCAAAACGCTTGGTGTTAAAAATAGCATCAAAACAAAAATAAATTTTCTCATGACATTACACCCTTTCATGATTTTTTGAATTTTGCTGCAAAAATACAACTTTTTGGGAAATTATGCAAATTTTATATACTTTTTTCTTATGGATTACAACTTCTTCTGCGCGTAATACGCACGACATTCCGCGCTTCGCGCAAAGAACGAGATGAGCAGCCTGTAAAAAGACACAGGCTCAACAGCATCCGTATGTATTGACGAATATACATTTTTGCAGATAAAAGTACTTTCTCGTGTTGTTCTTAGGTCGTTCTTAGGTCGTTCTCGGGACTTGGTCCCGTGATGGTCGCGTTCTTGATACGATACACTCAGGTTATACTAAGGATACCATACTTAATCACTCCTCACTGAAATGCACGAGGACGTGGCGGTAAGAATTGAAGATCTTGGATTTGGAGACAAAGCCTAAATAGCGGCGTTCGGCATCGACGACGGGCAGATTCCATGCGCCGGTGTCTTCAAAGATCTCCATCACTTTCTCCATCGGCATGTCAAACCGCAGAATAGCCCAAGGGGAGGTCATCAACTGCTGTACCGTAAAGCGCTTGTAGAGCCGCGGCTGGAACATGATGTTACGCACCTCATCCAGCAACAACAAACCCTTTAGATGACCGTCATGGTCAATCACAGGGAACATGTTACGGTGGCTCTCGCTGATAACTTTGACCAATTCGCCGAGGGTCATCTCCGGGAAGACGGTTACGAAATCTGTCTCGAGCACACTCTCCATCTTGAGCAATGTCAGCACATTACGGTCTTTGTTATGCGTAAGCAGTTCACCTTTCTGTGCGAGACGCATGGCATACAATGAGTGAGGCTCAAAGAGCATGATGGTCAGGTAGGAGATGACACTGACGATCATCAGCGGCATGAAGAGATGGTATCCGCCGGTTAGTTCGGCAATGAGGAAGATACCCGTCAACGGAGCATGCATAACACCGGACATCAGTCCCGCCATTCCTACCAATGCGAAGTTTGCCTCCGGCACGACGAGCCCCGTCATGTTCATGATGCGTGCTGTCACAAATCCCACTATCGCACCCATGAAAAGTGAGGGAGCGAAGATACCTCCGACACCACCGGCACCATTCGTCGCAACACTCGCAACGATCTTCAGTAAGATGATCAGAATGAAGTAACCGAGCAGTACCAGTTGCGTATTGGTGGTTGATAAGCTGGCATAAAACTCCGTCGGGATGATGTAGGTCTCGAGCGGACTGTTGTTGAGGGCGCTGAGGCTGTCGCCGTTGATGAGCTGATGAATAACCCCATAACCCTCGCCGTACAAAGGCGGGAAGAGGAAAATCAGGATACTCAGCATCAACCCGCCGATTAAGATTTTCAGCCCGAAAGAGCGAATATTATGCTTCATCCACTGCTCGAGTTTATTCATGCCCCGCGTGAAATAGAGGCTGGTCAAGCCGCATACAGCACCTAAAATCAGATACCATGGGATACGGCTGACGGCAAAATCCTCGATATACTTGAGGGGGAACATCGGTTCCGTGCCGGTGAGGAAATAGGAGATAGCGGTGGCTGTGACAGAAGAGATGAGTAGCGGCGCGACAGAAGTCATGGTCAAATCCATCATTAGTACCTCCAGCGTGAAGACCAGACCGGCGATAGGCGCTTTGAAGATACCGCCGATGGCACCGGCTGCACCGCAACCGATCATGAGCATCATCGTCTTCTGATCCAACCGGAATGCTTTGGCGAGGTTCGAACCGATGGCCGCACCAGTGAGCACGATAGGTGCCTCGGCTCCGACTGATCCACCAAAACCGATGGTCAGACCCGATCCTACGATGGACGACCACATGTTATGCGCCTTGATAATCGATTTGCGCTGTGAGATGGCATAGAGGATCTTCGTGATACCGTGACTGATGTCATCGCGCACGATGTACTTGACAAACAAAGCCGCTAAGGTGATACCGATGATCGGCGTAATGAGGTACCACCAAGTGTGCTCGCCGGCGATGAGTTGCTCCTCCACGATCCATTGAAGAAAATGGATGAACGATTTGAGCAGCGCAGCCGCAGCGGCAGAGAACATACCTACAAAGAATGAGAGAAGCAAGACTAAGTGCTTCTCGCTGATATGGCGTTCCCGCCATTCGATCATTCTATCGTACCACTGCGTCATTGTTTTGCCCCTTCCGTCTAGGGTTTCCCCGTTAATCGGGGACACCGTCATCCCATCCGATACCTTTGTATTTGTCAAGATCCCACTCTTCTTCCACCTCGTTGAGATAGATGGTTCCCTCCTCGTCTTCATCGTCACGCGCCTCGGGTTCTTCGCGCTCGATAACCGTGACGTCAATCGGGGCATGGGAGATCTCGATGATTTGGTTCTGCTCCTTATTGAGTTCGGTCCAGAGGGCATCCTTGAGTTCGTCTATACCCTGTCCGGCTATCGATGAAATCGGGAGAATCTCTATGCCGAGTTTCTTGCTGAGTTTCTTAAAATCTATAGCCGGCAGTTCCTTGCCTTCGTCGTCCACGCGCGGCATATCCATCTTGGTGACCGCCAGGATACGTGCTTTGGTAAGCAACTCCGGGTTGTACTGCTCCAACTCATTGAGCAATATCTTGTATTCTCCCTCGATATCCTTACTCGTGGCCGGTACCATGAAAAGCAGCACAGCGTTACGCTCGATATGCCGCAAGAAACGGAGTCCGAGTCCTTTTCCTTCGCTGGCACCCTCGATGATACCGGGAATATCGGCCATACAAAACGAGCGACCGTCGCGATAGGAGACGATGCCGAGTTGAGGCGTGAGTGTAGTAAACGGATAGTCGGCAATCTCGGGTTTGGCAGCAGAGACGACACTCAAGAGGGTTGATTTGCCGGCATTTGGGAATCCCACGAGACCCACATCCGCCAGCACTTTGAGTTGCATGATGACCGTACGTTCCTGCGCAGGTTCGCCGGGTTGGGCATAACGCGGTGCCTGATTGGTAGCCGTACGGAAATGCCAGTTGCCTAAGCCTCCGCGCCCACCTTTGAGCAACACGACGCGCTCGTTATGCTCTTTTACCTCACAGATAAACTCACCCGTCTCGCCGTCATAAACGACCGTACCGCAGGGCACTTCGATGATCTTATCCTCGCCATCCTTACCGAACGAACGACTCTGTCCACCCTTACCGCCATCAGTGGCCATGATATGCTTCTGATACTTGAGGTGAAGCAAAGTCCAGAGATTCCGATTGCCACGTAAAATGATTGACCCGCCTTTACCGCCGTCACCGCCGTCAGGTCCGCCCTTGGGCAGATACTTGGCACGATGAAGGTGCATACAACCTGCACCACCCTTTCCGGAGCGGCAGTAAATCTTAACGTAGTCAATAAAATTAGCGGCCATATATCTCTATAATACGCATGATCTGGAGGAAGACATCCGCCATCGTGTGATTACCGTTGACAGCAAAATAATTGCCGTGATGCAGGTAGTAATGCGCGATGGGCTCTGTCTGGTTGTGATAAACAGCGATGCGGTGACGAATCGTATTGAGGTTATCATCCGCGCGACCGCTCACTTTACCACGTTCAATAAGACGCTGAATCAGCAACTGCTCATCTACCATCAAATCAATCATGATGGCGTCCATGTTGTATTTCTTGAGCAGTTTAGTCAACGACTCGGCTTGCGCTACCGTACGGGGATAGCCGTCGAAGATCGTACCTTTGCAATCTGCTGGCAGTCCGGCAATATAGTTTTCAATAACGCCGAACATCATTTCGTCCGGCACCAGATTACCCTTGGAGATCAATGCATCGATCTGCTTACCCAACTCCGTACCTTTAGCAATCTCAGCACGGAGCACATCCCCCGTGGATAAGTGTTGCAAGCCGTATTTGTTTGCGATGAAAGCCGACTGTGTACCTTTACCGCTACCCGGCGCACCGCATAAGATAATATTTAACATACCTAATACCTTTTATGAACAGACAAAACGAGTTGCCCACAGAGGGCAACTCGTTTATAAAGCTAGATTGCCTGATTAGAGAGCAAATTTTGCACCCGGTTTGATACGAACAACCTTGCGAGCCGGAATGTTGATAGCTTGCTTGGTCAACGGGTTGATACCCTTGCGAGCTGCCTTTTGAGCTACAGCGATAGTTGCGTAACCAACGAGGTTGATTTTCTCACCTTTCTTAACTGCTGCTACTGCCTCTTCGAGAGCTGCGTCAATAACTTTTGCTGCCAATGCTGCAGATACCTCAGCCTTAGCTGCTGCTGCTTTAATAAGATCTGATTTGTTCATAACTTTTGTTGTTTTAGTTATATTAATAAAGTGAATTATTAGTTCCCGTACCGAAATACGTCGGCAAAATTACTAAAAAATCTTTATATACCAAATATTTTTGACAAAAAAAATGCATTTTTATGCAAAAAAACGTCTTTTTTGTCCTTTTGGTGCGCTTTTTGTGTGTTTATTTCATAAAAAAGCAGTAATTTTGTGCCCGATATGAGAAATTTACCAACAGTGACTCGCTATCTGCTGATAGCCAATTTTATTATCTTTCTTTTAGCCGCCGTGCTTCAGCGTTACGGCTTAGACTTGAATGCCATCGGCGGTTTGCATTACTATACGGCAGCCTCGTTCCATTGGTGGCAACCGATCACATATATGTTCCTGCATGCGAACTTCAGTCATATCTTTTTTAACATGTTCGCGGTATGGATGTTCGCGCCGGTAATTGAACAGCAATGGGGTGCACGACGATTTGCCGTCTATTACCTCATCTGCGGTTTGGGTGCTGCATTCATTCAGGAAGTGGTATGGGCGATGATGCTCAGTAACATGAGTGCGACGTACGACATGGCGACCTTGGCACATTACGCCTATTATATGAACACGATCGGTGCTTCGGGTGCCGTTTTCGGTATATTGTTCGCCTTCGGTTGGCTCTATCCGGACATCCCGATGTACATTATCTTCTTCCCTGTGCCCATACGCGCGCGTACGTTCGTTATTATATATGCGCTTATTGAACTCTTTGCGGGCTTAGGTTCTGTAGCCGGCTTCTCAGCCGACAATGTGGCCCATTTCGCTCACTTGGGAGGTATGCTGTTCGGATGGTTGCTGATTCTGTATTGGAAGAAAACCAATTGGCGCGAACCGGGAGAGTTATGGCATGAGATCCGTGCGAAAATCACCGGACGGCATCATTTTGACGAGAAAGAAGATAATAAGTTTGATAATTATCACTACCAGAAGCGCGTGTGATTACCACGCCAGCGTTGCAACTACCGGTTTATGATCTGAACCGGTAGTTTCTTTTACCTCACAAGAGACGGGTTTGAGCGGATCGGAACAGAGGATATAATCGATACGCAGTCCGATACCCTTGTATTCATAAGTAGCCCCCCACTCCCAGAAATAATGCGTCTCGTTCCATGCATCATGCAAGCCGGACGAGATATGCCAATAGGCGTAACTAAGCGCCACCGAATTGAAATCTCCCACGACAATCACCGGATAGGGACTCGCCTCTATCTCCCGACGTACTACACGTGCCTGTGCATTGCGAAGAGGCATGGCACGTTTCCATTTCTCCTCTATTCGGTCAACGTCTTTCAGGTCTTCTGACTCCAGTTTATAGGACTCGAGATGATTATTGATAAGCCGTATCGTATCCCTTCCCACAACCATGTCACAACGGTTGGAGAGGTTGCCTTGCGTCTCATAATGGATGCTCTGTTTGTGAATCAGCGGGTATTTCGCCCAGACCATCGTGCCGTACTGATGGCGTTTGTTATAGACCGAGAAATCCAGATAGGAATAAGGGTATTTCTTGCTGAGCGTCTGCCGCACATCCGGCAAAGTGAGGAATTGCGCATCCTTATAGACATCCACCTCCTGCAGGCATATCACATCCGCATCCTGAGCCACGAGATACTGCAGCACCTCGTTCTTCTCAGGCTTCTTAAACTCACCCATTCGACCGGTATTCCAAGTCAGCACGGTGATAGCTATGATAAGAGCTTTCAGCATTCAGCTATCAGTTATCAGTTTTTAGGGCTCAGTGTGACCAAAGGTATAACCATCTCTTCGAGCGAGATACCGCCGTGCTGAAACGTATTACGGTAGTACTGCGCATAGTAATTGAACTGATTCGGGTACGCAAAGAAATCACTGCCGGTGCAGAAAGCATACGTGCTGCTGATGTTCGGACAGGGCAGCCCTACTTTCTTCGGTTGCTCAATCGTGAAGACGGATTTTTCGTTACAATTCAACGCTTTACCCACTTTATAGCGGATATTAGTGTTGGTATTCTTATCAGCGATGATCTGCACGGCGTTCTTAACGCGCGTAGTTCCATGGTCGGTTGTAAGCACCAAGGTAAAGCCCAACTCCGCGGCGCGGCGTAAGAGTTCATAAGTCGGCGAGTGCCGGAACCAACTGAGCGTCAAACTGCGATAGGCTGCTTCGTCATTGGCTAACTCACGCATCATCTTACTCTCCGTACGCGAATGAGAGAGCATATCGATGAAATTAAGCACAACGATGTTCAGCGGCGCTTGAACACCCTTCAGTTGAGCAATCACGCGCTCGCAGAAATCACTCTCGTTGATCTTCCAGTAGTTGAAACTCTCACGACGGCGATAACGATTCAAGAGGGTCTGCACCAACTCTTTCTCGTGCAGGTTCTTGCTCTCCTCGTCCCCTTCTTCAACCCAATACTGCGGGTACATCTCTTGTATTTGCAGCGGCATCAGACCGGAGAAGATGGCATTACGAGCATACTGCGTAGCGGTAGGCAAAATAGAAGTATATTGCTCCTCCGTGCGGATAGAATAGAACTCACTAATGAGCGGTTGGATAGTTTTCCACTGGTCGTAACGGAAATTATCAATTACACACAGCAGCACTTTCTCCCCCTTATCCAGCAACGGAAAGACGGCATGTTTCATCACGTCCGGGGACATGACAGGACGATCCGCTCCGAACCAACTCTCATAGTTCTTGGCAACCCACTTGGCAAAGGCAGCATTGGCCTGCGTGCGCTGGTCCTCAATAAGACTCCGCATAGGATTGTTCTCCAATTCGATATCCCAGCGGCTGAGGGTTCGCTCGATAGCCTGCCATTCCTCGATGGTCGTGGCCGTATCAATCATATAAGAGATATCGCTCCATTCTTGGCGATAGTTCTGCTGTGTCTGCTCTGCCACGATCTCCTGCTGATGGATATGCTTCTTGAGGCATAGCAAGATCTGACTCGGGTTAACAGGCTTAATCAGGTAGTCAGCTATCTTTTCGCCGATAGCCTGCTCCATGATATGTTCCTCTTCGGATTTAGTGATCATGACCACCGGCACTTCAGGATGCAGACGCTTGATCTCTTGCAGCGTCTCCAGACCCGTCATGCCCGGCATGTTCTCGTCCAAGAACACGATATCCGGCACCGTCTTTTCCAATGCGTCCAAGGCATCATCTCCGTTGCTGGCCGTTAGCACCTCATAGTTTTTACCTTTTAGGTAAATGATATACGGTTGCAGCAGATCTATCTCGTCATCAACCCAAAGTATTTGGCTCATAATTCCTCCATTTATTGATTAGTTTGGTCATATCTTCCGGCCACTCGCTGTCGAAGAACATGCGTTCACCCGTTCTCGGATGCGTAAATCCCAAAGTACGTGCGTGCAGCACTTGTCTTGGGCAAAGCGCAAAGCAATTCTCTATATACTGCCGGTATTTCTGCGTGCGAAGACCTTTGAGGATTTCGCAGCCACCATACTTCTCATCGCAGAAAAGCGGGTGACCGATATGCTTCATATGTACGCGTATCTGGTGAGTGCGACCGGTCTCAAGACGACATTCCACGAGTGTCACATAAGGGAACTGCTCCAAGACACGCCAATGTGTAACCGCTTCTTTGGCCTGCGGACATTCCTCTATATCCCATACCTTGTATATCGTACGATCGCGGTTATCGCGGGCCAGTGCACCTTCTATTGTACCGCTCTGCTCTTTGAAAGTTCCCCAAACAAGGGCATTATACGTGCGCTCGGTCGTATGATCGAAGAACTGTTTGGCGAGGTTCGCCTTGGCTTCCGGGGTCTTGGCAATCAACAACAAACCGGACGTATCCTTGTCTATTCTATGAACTAAGCCTATTGACGGGTCGTTCATATCCAGTTTCTCACCAAAATAATACGCGAGTGCGTTCAATAAGGTGTGCTCATAATTACCATGCCCGGGATGCACCACCAGTCCGGCGGGTTTATTGACCACCAACAAGTCATCGTCTTCGTACACAATATTAAGAGGTATATTCTCCGGCGTGATGGTATAGTCGTGTGGTTCGTGGTCAAGCAGCACCTGAATGATGTCGCCGGGTTTGACGCGATAGTTCGATGCCACCGCCTTGCCGTTGACCCATACGTTCCCCGCGTCCGCAGCCGTCTGGATACGGTTACGGCTGGTGTTGGTCATATGCTCCGCAAGATACTTGTCAATGCGCTCTTTGCCTTGACCTTTATCCACCTCGCAGCGCCAACGCTCCCACAGCAGATCGTCTTCGACGATATTGGATATTTGTTCCTGTTCGTTGGTCATTTCAGAACCACTCTTCCTCTTCCTGATTGCTATTACCACCGGTAGCGGTCTTTTCTATATCTTTTGACAGCCTCAGCGAGACCGTCTCGCCTTCTACCAGCCGCTCTCCGGCAGCCGGTATCTGCCGATAGATATACTGCGTTATGCCTTCCTCGGTCTTCTCGTCATAACTCACCGCACCTACGGTCAGACGGTGACTGAGCAGCAGTTTGCGGGCATCTTGCAGGGTCAAACCGATGACAGAAGGTACCTCCACTTGCTCTGTTCCCCGACCGAAACCGACTACCAAACGAACTTTGGTTCCCACCGGCACTTTCTGACCAGGCACTACACTCACACCGTTCGACTTCACATCCAGTACCAGATCGCGGTAAGCGGACGGCTCGTAGTCATACACGCTATCCACCACCAGACCCATACCTCGCAAGGTCGTTTCCGCCTGCCGATAACTCATATCCTGCAGGTTCGGCATCGACACCTGACGCTTCATCGTCGCATTGATGGTCACATATACCTCACGTCCATGCTTGGCATGACTGCCCGGCTGCGGATTCTGATCAACAATCGTGCCAAACGGCACTTTGTCCGAATAGGTTGAGTCGATAACGACCAATACCAGGTCCTGTCCGTCCAGCGTCAACTGCGCTTCCGCTTCCACCATTCCGCGCACATCGGCTACTTCTACTTCCACACCATGCTCCGTGTAACGACGCAGATAAGCAATCAAAGCGATCAGAATACCGATTCCGATAAGCAGCGCCAATACGACGTTTACAGCCACAAATTTGAGGTCTGACTTGTCAAAAAAAACCTTTTTTGCCATAAAATGTAAATTTTAGTGCGCAAAATTACAAAAATATTTGCACATATGCAAAAAAAGCAGTACTTTTGCAGCGTTTTTCGTGAAAAGACGAAGAATAAGAGTAAAATAAAGCTTTATTAACTAACAAAATTATTGGTAATTATGAAAAAAATGCTTCTTATCGTAGCTGTTGCTCTCGTTGCAATGAGCTGCGGCAAAAAGTGCTGCGACAAAAAATGCTGCCAGGACACTGCTGCTTGCGACACCGTTGAGGTAGTTGAGGCTGCTGAGGCAGTTGAGGTTGCTGCTGAGTAACTTTTTGCTCAATTAGGTATTAGACCTGAAAAAAGAAGCGACGCTTAAGCGCCGCTTTTTTTTAGTGTATCAGGTTCTTTCCTGTCATCTCTTTGGGTTGCTCAATGCCCATGATATGGCAAAGCGACGGAGCAACATCGGCGAGGATACCATCCTCCACGTGCGCGTCCGCGTGATCCTTACTGATATACACGAAAGGTACAGGGTTCAAGGAGTGCGCAGTGTTCGGTGTTCCATCCGCATTGATGGCGTTGTCGCAGTTACCGTGATCGGCAATGACAATGATTTCATAGCCGTTGGCAAGAGCTGCCTCAATGACTTTGTGCGAGCACTCGTCAATCGTCTTGACTGCTTTCTCAATCGCCTCATACACGCCGGTATGACCTACCATGTCGCCGTTGGCGAAGTTCAATGTGATATAATCAAACTTCTGCGTTTTAATAGCCTTTACAAGAGCTTCCGTTACTTCCGGCGCACTCATCTCCGGCTTCATATCATAGGTCGGCACCTTCGGCGAAGGGATAAGAATGCGTTCCTCACCCGGGTATTCGGCTTCGCGTCCGCCATTGAAGAAGAAGGTCACATGCGCAAATTTCTCCGTCTCGGCAATACGCAGTTGCTTGAGACCCAAATTGCTCACTACCTCGCCGAGCGTGTTCTCCACGTTCTCTTTGGGGAAGAGGATATGCAGGCCCTGGAAGGAAGAGTCATACGGGGTCATGCAGCAATAGTGCAATCCGGGGATGGTCTTCATACCCTGCTCCGGCATATCCTGCTGCGTGAGCACGATCGTAATCTCCTTCGCGCGGTCGTTACGATAATTGAAGAAGATAACCACATCTCCCTCTGCGATACGTCCGTCGCAAGTTGCATTGACCAGCGGCTCCATGAACTCGTCGGTATCTTTATGCTCCTCCGTATGACGGTCATAACAACCTTGAACCGCCGCTACCATGTCGGTCTCTTGGCGACCTTCGCTATTAACGAGTTGGTCGTAAGCGATCTTGATACGCTCCCAACGTTTGTCACGATCCATCGCATAGAAACGACCGATAATCGATGCGATATGCGCACCGGTCTTGTCGCACACAGCTTGCAGGTCTTCGATGAAGCCCTTACCGCTGCGCGGATCGGTGTCACGGCCATCCATGAAGCAGTGAACGAAAGTCTTGTCCGCTACGCCGTATTCCTTGGCAATCTCCACGAGTTTGAACAAGTGATCAAGGCTCGAGTGAACACCACCATTGGAGCATAAACCCATGATATGCAGCTTTTTACCCGCTGCTTGCGCAGCTTTGTAAGCGGCTATAATCTCAGGATTCTGCATGATCGAGTTGTCGCGGATAGAACGATTGATCTTTACCAGATCCTGGTATACCACACGACCCGCACCGATATTGAGGTGACCAACCTCCGAGTTACCCATCTGTCCATCCGGCAGACCTACATTCTCACCACTCGCCTGCAATTGCGAATGCGGGTATTTAGCCAACAACGCATCCCAATTCGGTGTCGGAGTCACGCTGATGACATCGGCTTTGGATTTGTTACCAATGCCCCAGCCATCCAAAATCATTAATAATGCTTTACTCATATATTCGTTTTTTTAATTGATCCATTTGCTTTTTGTCATCTGCCTCGCGGAGAGACTGTCGTTTGTCATAAGTGTGCTTACCCTGACAAAGCGCAATCTCCATTTTCGCCAGTCCCTTCTCGTTAATGAACAATTCGAGCGGGATGATGGTCTTACCGGTATCCTTGGTCGCTTTCTCTAACTTGCGGATCTCACGTCGCTGCAACAGTAGTTTGCGGTCGCGCTTTGCCTCATGGTTGGCGTAAGAACCGAAACGATACTCGGCAATATGCATCTGCTTGACATACATCTCCCCATGCTCCACCGCACAATAACTGTCCACCAGCGAGGCTTTTCCTTCGCGGATGGACTTAATCTCCGTGCCAAAGAGTTGAATACCCGCCGTATAACGATCCAGGATGATGTACTCAAACTTCGCTTTCTTGTTCAGAATCCGTATGTCCGATTTCACTCTCACTCTCGTTCACTTTTTCAACCTTCACTCCTTCAACCTTCCTGTACTTCTTCTGCCGCTGTTCCCAACGATCGCGGGCGTATTGCTGCATGTCGATGACGGTATCGGATTCGTCAATGATCTCCAGACCGAAGATGGTCTCAATGATATCTTCCAAAGTCAAAATACCAACGAACATGCCGTATTCATCAATGATCTGCGCAATCTGACTCTTCTGTTTAAGCATGGAATCGAAGATTGTACCTAAAGTCAGATCCTGATCAAAAGCAGGCAGCGGACGCTTGATGCCGCCAAGCGTTTTGCGGAAATGGTCTTCCGTCAGTTCCTCGAGCGCATCGTTACGCAGCACATAACCCGTTATATACTCCGGCGCCTCGGGTTTGTAGAGAGGAATACGCGAGAAATGGTCATATTCATCATTATCGTAATAGGCGCGGAGAGTCATGTTCTCCGGCGCTATCTTAGCTACCACGCGCGGGGTCATAACGTCGTACGCATGAATAGAATCGAGCCGCATGAGGTTGGAGAAGATCTTGTTCTCATCCTCATCCACCACTCCTTCTTCTTCGCCTACGTTCACCATCGCCAGCACTTCTTCGCGCGATACAGAAGGATCATCTTCGTTATCGGGGAACATACGCGTGATCAACTCAACCAACAGCACGAACGGATACAGCACATAAATAAGCAAACGTATCGTGCGAGCCGTGAAGCCCATCAGTTCACGCCAATAAGTCGTACCGATGACCTTCGGGATAATCTCCGAGAAAACAAGAATAAGAATGGTCGTGAGGGCAGACATGAGGCCGAACCATTTAGAACCAAAGACAGCCGTCACCTGCATACCCACACCGGCTGCACCGATGGTGTTAGCAATCGTGTTCAACGACAGAATAGCAGCCAAAGGACGACTGGTATCGTCCTTGTATTTACTCATCAACTTGGCAGGCGCGTAGCCCTCCTCCTCACGCAGATTGATATAACTCAACGACGTCGTCATCAGCACCGATTCCAACACGGAACACAGAAAACTGATGCCCATTGCGCCGAATAAAAACAGTAGTAATAGTCCCATAAATCAAAAAACTGCACAAAATTACTGCTTTTTTTTCATATATGCAAATAAATTCCGATAAATCATCATAAAGAACCGATCGCCAGACAGATGAGACCGGTCAGAATACCCACCATACAGAGCACCTTCCGCCAAGGATCGGGTTCTTTGAGGAAGATAAGTCCGTACGCAAAACCTATCACCGCACCACCCCGACGGATCGTGCTGACCACAGCAATGAGCGAGTCAGGATCACGAAGCGCAAGCATATAGACATTGTCAGAGATAATCAAAAAGATAGAAATCAAAGCAATGATACCGATTCTACGAATCGATTGGAGATGAGAGATAGGAGATTGGAGGTGCTTGCGATTGACGACTGCCCACACGATGAGCATCATCAGCGCCTGATAGAAAGTATAATAAACCTGCACGGCATTGTGGTCATACCGGCGCATGAGGTATTTGTCATATAGGCCGGAACAAGCCCCGATCAAAATAGCCAAGACCAAAGCAATATAATACTTATGGTTAGCGCCGGAGGTCTGTTCTTTAATGGTCGATCGGTTTCTGAACGAGAAGGCAAAAATAGTACCTATCGCCAATACCACACCGACCCACTGCCAGGTATTGAGTCGTTCACCGAAGATGAGCAGAGCTCCTACGAGCGTCCACATCGGTCTTGTCGCTTGCATCGGACTGACCACCGAAAGCGGTAGATGTTTGAGTGATATATACGCAAAAATCCAGCTGCTCAGCACAATAACCGATTTCAATACCGTATATAAATGCGCCTCCGGATCAAGTCGCGGCACGTAGAAAGGTGTATCCGTCATCATCTCCGGACAGAGCCGTGAGAGCCATAAGGGGATAGACAACAATATTGCCGATATACAGACGCTGATCGTCAGTACATCCACTACCCTGTTTTCCCGCAGGGCAATCTTCTTGCTGATGTCATAAAAGCCCAGACACAGCGCCGATATGAAGGCTAAAATGGTCCACATACACCAAAAACGGCCACAAAATTACTACTTTTCTTGCACATATCAAAAAAAAATACTAATTTTGCAGCCGATTTTAAAAGAAACAAACGATTTATGTTGAAAAATATCCTTGCTATCACCGGTAAACCGGGTTTGTACAAGTTAGTTAGTCGCGGTAATAACATGCTGATCGTGGAGTCACTCGTGGACGGCAAACGTATGCCGACCTATGCCCGCGATAAGATCGTTGCGCTGAGCGATGTGTCGATGTTCACCGACGCTGACGATATCGCGCTAAGCGAAGTACTGACCAATGCCGGTAAGAAAGAAGGACTGAAGGCTGTTGCGATGGATGTGAAGAAAGCTTCAAACGCAGAGTTACAGGCTTGGTTTGACGAAGTACTGCCGAACTGGGATCGTGACCGCGTTTATCCATCCGATATCCGCAAACTGATCCAATGGTACAACATCCTCATCAACGCCGGTATCACGGATTTCACCGTGAAAGACGAAGAAGAGGAAGCAAAATAAGTGCTCCTTAGGGAGATTATCAATAGCATAGAATCTGTAGCGCCACGGAGTGCCCAAGAAGAATGGGATAACTCGGGAATGCAGGTAGGTGACACAGGACGCGACATTCAGTCCGTTCTCTTGACCACAGACGTTACGACAGATGTGGTCAGTGAGGCTATTGAACTCGGCTGCCAACTTATCATCAGTCATCATCCGCTTTTATTCCACGGACTCAAACAAGTCTGTGGCCAGACACCGCAAGCCCGTATCGTCGAGATGGCTATCAAACATGATATTGCCATCTATTCCGCGCATACGAACTTGGATAGTGCACCCGGCGGTATCAATACGAGACTCGCAGAGAAACTCGGGCTGACGGATATACGCATACTGACCGAAAGTGGTTTAGGGGCAATAGGACAATTGACAAAATCGGTCAATTATCTCGATTTCATCGCGCATATATACGCGGATTTAAATTGTTCGTACGTGCGTTACACGCGCCCCAAAAAAGAGCAGATCCAGACCGTCGCTTTATGTGGCGGTAGTGGCGCTGAGTTCATCGAAGAGGCTATTGCACAAGGCGCGGACGTATATATTACCGCCGACTGCAAGTACCATGAGTTCCAAGATGCCGACGGTCGTATCGGACTGATTGATATCGACCATTGGATCTCTGAGCGTCATGCACGCGAAATATTCCGAAATATATTAAAACCGCTCGATTTGAACGTGCTAATCAGCAAAAAAGATAAAACACCTATACAATTATGGCAAGAACAAAAGAATTAACCGTAGAGGACAAACTCAAATACCTCTACGAACTGCAGCAAGTAGATTCTAAGATCGATGACTTGCGTATTTTGGCAGGCGAGCTGCCGCAAGAAGTGAAAGATATGGCCGACGAAGTGGAAGGTCTGAAGACCCGTCTGGCGAATATCGAGAATGATATCAAAGAGTGCGAGACCCAGATATCGGATCACCGCGTACGTACGGAGAACGCTAACGCATCTATCTCCCGTTACAAGGAGCAACAGAACAGCGTTCGTAACAACCGCGAGTTCGACAACCTGAACAAGGAGATCGAATATCAGGAGTTGGAGATCGAGGCTTCGCAGCGTAAGATCAAACACTTCAGCGCTGAACTGGAGGCACGTCTGGCAGACAAAGCTAAGACTACCAAGGATATCGAGGAGCGTACTGTCGATTTGAATCAGAAACGTTCAGAACTCGACCAGATTCTCGCGGAGACCAAGACAGAGACCGAGGCTTTGGTGCTGAAAGCAGGCGAACTGGAGAAAAAACTCGACGAGCGTCTGTTGACCGGTTTCAAACGTATCCGTAAAAGCGCACGCAACGGTTTAGCCGTTGTGAAAGTGGAGCGTGACTCCTGCGGTGGTTGCCACGCTAAAATTCCTGCTCAGCTGCAACTCGACATCCGCACGCGTAAGAAAATCATCGTGTGTGAGTTCTGCGGTAGAATATTAGTAGACCCAGAGATGTAAGAAGGAGGCTTAACATGCCTAACCACCACGTTGCGCCGGCACCTATCGTGTCGGCGTAACTGTTTTCTAAGCCGAAGATATAATAGGCGATCACCGCCAAGCCATTGTTAGTGAAGTGCATCACAATAGGAATCCACAAGGTTCCGGACCAAACGAAGATATATCCGAACATTGCGCCCATCAGCATACGCGGCACAAAACCGTAGAACTGCATGTGGATAGCAGAGAAAACGATGGCTGTCGCCCAAATAGCGATCTGCTTATTACCCAATATCTGTTGAAGCGTACCACGGAAAGAGAGTTCTTCGGCCAAAGCCGGCAGCAAAGCCATCAGACCGATATTGAGGAGTAACTGCCACACGTTATCAGCTTGCAAGAATCGCTCTGTCAACTGGGCTGCCTGCAGTTCGTAAGCTTTCATTTTTTGCTCGATGGAATCAAGACATTCCGGCAATTCTACCTTACTGTTCCAATCCGCTAATAGATTGATTGCCGGAGCTGCACAAATCATGATACCGATGGCCAGCAGGAATAGTTTCCAATCCGCTCCTCTGTCCATCTGCAGTAAGCGAAACGGTCGATGATCTTCATCCCATATCCATGCGCAGCATATAGGAGGCAAAAGAAAAGTACCGACCGTCTGGAAGAGTTGCAACCATTTCAACCCTTCCGTCGATTGGTCATTACCCAATACCACATACCAAAGCCCGGCTGCCAATAATGTCAGCACTGCCATGATACCAAGCCAAACGAGTATTTGAACGAAACGATAGCGCATTCTATTCCGGACTATTGTAATTGCGACCGTAAGAACGATAGGTATCCTTTTCGATCTCTATGGTCGGTTCTTCCCACTGCGTCAAGGGTGCTAACTGCCACTCGATATACTTGATACTCAAACCTCTATCCAACCACTGCTTCTCATAATGCGTCTGCAGAGCGCGCGCATCTGCAAAAAGTTCGTTGGAATCGAGCGAATTCGCATACAAGTCATCCGTCGAACAGACCACGGGATAAGGATTAAGCCGCAGCATCTCCATCGTATAGGTATAAAGAAAAGGACTATCGGTCTTAAGATGAATAAGCCCGTTGGGCTTGACGATGCGATGGTAGCGCTGCATGAAATAGGTAGAGGTCAGGCGTTTAGTAGCTTTTTTCATCTGCGGGTCACAGAAGGTGATCCAGATCTCATCTACTTCATCGGCAGCAAAGAACTCCGTAATAAACTCAATCTGCGTGCGCAGAAAGGCAGCATTCTTGATGCCTTCCAGTTCCGCCTCTTTCGCGCCCGCCCACATGCGCGCTCCTTTTATATCGACACCAATAAAATTCTTATCGGGGTACTTACGCGCCAATCCTACCGTATATTCCCCGCGCCCGCATCCCAATTCCAAAACGATAGGATGATCATTATGAAAGAATTCCTCCCGCCAATGACCTGCCATCGGTTTATAGGGAGGTTGGAAGACATTGGTGAATGTCTCCATCTCCGCAAATTTCTTGAGTTTATTTTTCCCCATTACGTCGAATCTCCAATCCTATATCCATTACACCCCGCAAAACACTATCACGCATACCATGCTGGATAGCCATGTAATACCTACCGGTATCCGGGAAATGGTATTGCTGTTCAAACAGCACGGGCATCTCAATAAAACCATGGCGTCTATCTCCCAACCATTGACCTCTATCATCCGCCAGATAGAACTCAATCGTATCACGATGACCCATATTGTCTCTAACAAAGAGCCACATGTTCTGATAGGGATATTGCTCCGTATGGCGCACATAGATCAGCATGCGATAGTCGGCATCCTTGTCAGCGATGGTATAGTCAAAGTGAGGGAGCATGTCACTACCCCATTCTCCCGATGGAATCGAGACAAACTGACTAAATACGATATCTTGATGGCAAGCGGTCAGCGCGAGCGCTAAAGATGCCAAAAACAATAACTTTTTCATCGTCTGTTATGGTGTTTTTTCTTTTTGTGGTCAAAACGCGTCACGTCTCCATGACCCGTCTGGTATCCTATTTCCGCCACAACCGCTTTGTTGCCTTCGAGTGTGTCAGGTTTCTCACCACGGCGGTTCATGGCGATGATTTCATGGGCCCGCGCAGCAGAGAGAGTAGTCAGGTTGCCGGCATGCTGCGGGTCGGAAGAGTAGGTCACCGTACCTGCCAGCGGATCGGAAGAGAAGAAATACCAAGTTGCATCCTTGGTCTCCAACTCGATATGTCGTGCCGGTAACAGTTTGGAAGCATCCTCATAGACAGGCACTTCGTAGTTCAAACAACACTTCAGTTTGGCGCACATACCGGCCAGTTTCTGCGGATTCGGGGATATATTCTGCAGACGCGCCGCACCAGTTCCGACAGAGGAGAAATTAATCATCCAAGTCGAACAACATAACTCACGTCCGCAAGGTCCGGTTCCACCGATTCGTCCTGCCTCCTGACGCGCACCGATCTGCTTCATCTCCACGCGGATACGGAAAGTCTCAGCATAGACCTTGATCAGTTGACGGAAATCAACACGGCCGTCGGCGATATAAAAGAAGATCGCTTTGGAACCGTCGCCTTGGTACTCGACGTCACCGATCTTCATCTCCAAACCTAATGATTTGGCAAGTTCGCGTGCCTTAATCATCGTCGCGTGCTCACGCGCGTGTGCCTCTTTAGCGCGCGCAAGATCTTCGTCAGTGGCGATGCGCAATACCTGACGTATCTCATAACGGGACGCATCGATCTTGTTCTTCTTGATCTGGAGCTCTACGAGCTTACCGGTCAACACTACCTCACCTACGTCATATCCCGGGTTGGCTTCGACTACCACCTTGACGCCTTTCTCCAGCGGCAGATGTTGGCTATTATGGAAATAACCCTTGCGGGTGTTCTTGAACTGCACCTCAATGAGATCGGTCAGTTGGGTATTCTCCGGCAGGTCGGAAAGCCAGTCGCTTACCGGCAACATATGCTCCGAGTTACGCTTGGTAGCCGAAGCCGGTAATTCATTGGACGTTATGTATTTGACAGTTGCCATTGATTAAAATTTATATTTTCTGTTTTTTGATTAGTACTATCATTTGCAGGCAAAGGTCGAAGAAGATCATCTTCGCATTGCCATTCTGCTCTATTTGTCGTTCGGCGAGATCGAGTTGGTTCATAATCGCCTCGACGTTACCGTCATGTATAAAAGGCGCGAATTTAACGGAGAAATCCCGCTCCGCCTCTAACTGATAATTCAGTTCGGGTTGCGCCAGATTACGGATATAGTTCTCGCGCACTTGCTGTTGGGCGTATTGGAGGAAATATTTTTGTTTCTCGCGTCCTATACCCGCCATCTCCAGACTCCATTGCTTGAGACGCTTGAGCGAGTCGTATTTCTTTTGCGGATCTTGGAGTACGCCGACGGTATAAGCATCTCGGAAAAGTGCGATGAAATCGGATAGTTCCTGTTGGTTCTCCGCGGTCTCATTCGCCTTTTTGAGGGCCGCCAGATAACTACCGTTGGCGATGCGGGCGATATCGTGGGCTTGTGCAGAAGCGATACCTTTCTGCTGCAACGCCGCCGCGATGGTCTCTGTCTCCAATCGGGGTACGAGCACGGTCTGTACGCGCGATTGGATGGTAGAGAGCAGTTTCTCCGGATGCTCGGAGACGAGGATGAAGACCGTCTTGGGAGCCGGTTCCTCTAAGATCTTGAGTAACTTATTGGCCGAGGAGGCATTCATCTTCTCCGGCTGCCAGATGATCATGATCTTATAGCCGTCGCCGTAGGCTTTGAGACTGAGTTTATGGAGAATCTCCCCACTCTCTTTCTCATAGATCATCGACTGTTTGTTCTCTATCCCCAAGGCCTCATGCCAGTCGTCCAGATCGAAGTAATGCTGCTCCAGAATGATCTTACGCCATGGCTCGAGGAAGTTATCGCACACCTCATCGGAACCGACGATCGGGAAGACGAAATGCAAGTCCGGATGCTGGAGATGCTGGAACTGCAGACAGGTAGGACACGTACCGCAACTATCCTCCTCTGTACGATGGGGACAATTGAGATACTGGGCATACGCCAAGGCGAGTTGCAGTTTGCCGATACCGGAGATGCCGGTAAAGAGTTGTGCATGAGGAATCCGTCCCTCACGCACCGCCTGACGCAACTGCCGCTTCGTCGCCTCTTGTCCTATGATATCGCGGAATAACAAGGGGTTATAGGTTACAGGTTACGGGATAAGTTCTGCACGTAGCGCAGCGACCATCTCGGCATACTCGGCATCGGACAGATAGACCTTACCCGGATTCATCTGGAACGTACCTCCGTAGTCCGGACCATCGACATACTTAGGTGCCAAATGGAAATGAAGGTGACTCAACTTATCCGAATACGCGCCGTAGTTGATCTTCTCCGGCTTGAACAGTTTTTGCATCGCACGCGTCACATCTGCCACGTCAGCCATGAAGAGGTTGCGCTGCTCGTCAGACAGTTCGTTGAGATCATTCACATGATGATCGTACGCCACGAGGCAACGACCATGGTAAGTCTGCTCTTTGAAAAGGAAAGCACGGGATACACGCAGATGCGCTATCTCTATCATCAAATTGTGCAAAGTCTCATTGTTGGTGCAATAGAGACAATCTTTAGGATCGGAAAACATGTTTATGATTGGTAATTTGTTATTTGTGATTGGTGATTCTATTTTAAGCGGCCATTGATGACGGCATTACGGACAGCCTCGATAGCCTCGTTGGAATCGGCAAATTGTTTGAGATCGATGGCCTCGCCGATATGCATGTGGACAGGGTGACGATGCACGAAAGGTTTGCCCTTGGGTAAGACCTCAAAACATCCATCCAAAGAGAGCGGAATGACAGGCAACCCAAGATCCCACGCGATCTGGAACGCACCGCGTTTGAAACGTCCTACCTCGCCGTTGAGCGAACGTGTTCCCTCGGGGAAGATGACCGTGCAGACACCGTTGACGAGCTGTTTCTCCACCTCTTGCAGACTCTCCATGGCAGCCTTGGCACTACGGCGATCAATAAAGATATGTCCGGCAGCCTTGCAACCTGTTCCCACAAAAGGCACCTTACGCAACTCCGCTTTCATCAACCATTTGAAGATGACGGGCAGCCAACCGTACACGAGCCAGACGTCGAACATGGACTGGTGATTCGCTACGAAAACATAACTCTGTCCGGGCTTAATATGCTCGGTTCCATCGACAGAAACGGGCAAAAACATTAACCAGAAGAAAGAGCGCGACCAGAACTGCTGCACCTTGTGTACAAACTCCGCATTACGCCACGCTACCGTGCATACCGTGAAGACGGCAGTAAAAACTGTCAAGACCATCAATAACGGCCATGCGATCAAGTACTGATAGATGTAATAAAGATATTTCATAACTTATTCTTTATCGTATTTCTGCATAAATCCGCGGTAGAGGGCGCATATACGGCGTATCTCCTCCCACGCGTCATCCGGCAGTTTGGTTCCGATAACCTCTACCACACGTCCGGCAGCGATTGTACCTATCTCGGCACAACGGCGGATGTCGAATCCGTCTGCTAAAGCATGCAGGAAACCACCTGCGAAATAGTCACCGGCTCCGGTGGAATCGGTACAACTGGTAGTGATCGCGCCGATATGATGACGCTTGCTGCCCTGCTGTACGTACGAACCGTTCTTGCCTACTTTGACCACGGCGATGTCGCACTGCTCGGCGATCATCTGTACCGACTCCTCGGGATTGAGATGGGTATAGGCAAACGACTCATCCTCGTTGGCAAAGACAATATCGACATATTGCTTAACGAGATCTTTGAGGAAAGCATGATTCTCGTTGATCACGTTGTATGATGCCAGATCGAGCGATACCATACATCCGGCTTCTTTAGCCAAACGAATAGCTTTCTCCAGCAACTCATGATTCTGCACCAGATAGCCCTCGATATGGAAGATGTCATAGCCGTTGAACGCATCTTTCTGGATATCATCGGCACACAGCTCAGCCGCAGCGCCCAGATAGGTAGCAAAGGTACGCTCGCCGTCCGGCGTGACCAACACGATGGAGAAACCGGACATGGTGGTCTGCGAGAGTAACAGAATCGGTTTGACACCGTTCTTAACCATGTCCTCCCGGTAAAAATCACCCACTTCATCGTTACCGATCTTACCGATAAACGCAGCTTTACCGCCCAACGAAGCGATACAGTTGATGGTGTTGGAGGCCGATCCGCCGGCTACCATGCGTTTGCGCACTGATAGGAAACGATACTGGATCTGCTCCGCCTGCTCTCTGGAGATGAGGTTCATACTGCCTTTAGGGAATCCCAACTCGCGCAGATCGTCCTCGCTCACCTGCAACAGGATGTCCGTTAATGCATTACCTAAACCAAGAATTTTTTTCATTTTTTGTTTATTTTTGCCAAAAATCGGGTTAATTTTCAAAAAACTTTGCAAAGATACACATTTTTTTTGAAAAAAACTTGCATATATAAAAAAAAAGCAGTACTTTTGCACCCGCTTTTGAAAAAAAGTTGCTTCCTTAGCTCAGTCGGTTAGAGCATCTGACTGTTAATCAGGGGGTCCTAGGTTCAAGTCCTAGAGGGAGCGCAGGGGTGATAACCGTTAAAAAGTTATCACCCTTTTTTATGTCTTTTTCGCATTTTCGCACATTATAAAAAAAAATAAAAAAATTCGCGCGCGCTTGCATATATGAAAAAAAAGTTGTAATTTTGCACGATTTTCCGAATTGTACCCTTTTTGGAGAGCATTTTTATACGAAATTAGACAAAAACAGATAAGATATGGGACTTTTTTCTTTTACACAAGAGATTGCCATCGATTTAGGAACGGCGAACACGATCATCATGTGTGATGACAAGATCGTGGTAGATGAGCCGTCGGTAGTGGCTATCTCGATGGCGGACAACAAGATGGTTGCCGTCGGTCGCAAGGCACAACAGATGATCGGTAAGGGCGGAAACATGATTCGTACGGTGCGTCCGCTGCGTGATGGTGTGATTGCGGACTTCTATGCCTGCGAGATGATGATCCGCGGTATGATCAAGATGATTCCGAAGCAAGCTCGCCTGTTTACGCCGTCTATTCGTATGGTAGTATGTATTCCTTCGGGTTCAACCGAGGTGGAGATCCGTGCGGTGCGCGACAGTTCGGAACATGCTGGTGGTCGTGATATTTACATGATCTACGAACCAATGGCTGCAGCTATCGGTATAGGCTTGGACGTAGAGAGTCCGGAGGGATGCATGATCGTGGATATCGGTGGTGGCACAACGGAAATCGCTGTTATCTCCCTCGGCGGTATCGTCAGCAACAAGTCGATCAAGATTGCCGGTGACGATTTCAACCAGGATATCATCGAGTATATGGGTCGTATGCACAACCTGCGTATTGACGAACCGACCGCAGAGCGTATCAAGATCCAAGTAGGATCGGCACTGCCCGAGTTAGAAGATGCACCGGAGGACTTCATCGTAGTAGGTCCGAATAAGGTTACCGCACTCCCGATGTCCGTTCCTGTAAGCTATCAGGAGATTGCTCACTGCTTAGAGAAGAGCGTAAGTAAGATTGAGGGCGCTATCCTTCAGGCCTTGGAGTCCACGCCGCCTGAGTTGTACTCCGATATCGTGAAACGCGGTATCTATATTACCGGTGGTGGCGCATTGCTGCATGGTTTGGCAAGACGTCTGACGGATAAGATTACTATTCCGTTCCACGTAGCAGACGATCCTCTGCACTCGGTAGCACGCGGAACAGGCGTAGCGCTGAAGAATGTGAATAACTTCGGCTTCCTGCTGCGCTAATCATCCGTAGGAACGTATGCAGAATTTACTGAAAATACTGCTGCGGTATAGCAACTTCCTGGTTTTCATTGCCTTGGAAGTTGCTGCGTTTATGCTGATTAGTTACAACAGCGCCTATCCCCGAAGCAGTATCTTGAGTACAGCTAACAATTTTGTAGCATGGCAACATGCTCAGGTAAGCGCAGTCGGCGAGTACTTCAGTTTGCGTAGCCAGAACGAGCAGTTGGCGACAGAGAACACCGCATTACGCAATCAGATTAGTTCGATGGAATCGGCAGCAAACAGAGCTGCCATCCATTACGAGAGCGCCAAAGTCGTACAGATGACTACCGACCAATTGCATAACTATCTGACCATCAATCGCGGTGGCAAAGATGGTATCCAACGCGGTCAAGGTGTACGGAACGAGGACGGTGTAGTGGGTATTGTCCGAACGGTGGGCACAAACTACAGCGTCGTGATGCCGATTATCAACACGCAGACAAACCTCAGTTGTCGATTCGCAAAAAACGACTATCTGGGTACATTACAATGGGATGGCAAAGACTGTCGTTTCGCACAATTAGCGGATGTATCAACTCATATGGTTGTTAATCCCGGGGATACGATTGTTACCAGCGGCTTGAGTCCCGTCTTCCCCGAAGGAATTCCCGTTGGAATCGTAGAAAACAGCACTTTGAAGGAGGGAGCTTCGTATTATACGATACGTGTTCGGCTTCATACCAACTTCAAACGATTGAAATATGTGGAAGTCGTTCAGAATGCGGATCAAAACGAATTGGAGGAGTTGACAAATGGAATGGACTAAACAAATAGGGCGGTATATACTCATCATGCTGCTGCAAGTGCTGTTGTTTGACCAATTGCAGTTGTGGGGTGCATGCCATCCGTACATATACCTGCTCTGTCTGCTGATGATGCCGATTACATTGTCGCCAATCGTTGATATGTTGATTGGTGCAGGCATCGGTCTAATCATGGATGTGTTCTGTAACTCACTTGGCATTCATACCGCGAGTTGTATCTTGATCATGTTCCTGCGCCCGTATCTGTTAGGCGTTATCTTGAACGACAAAGATCGTCTAAACGAACAAGTCAGTTTGCGCGCCATCGGTATGGAGGCCTTCATCAAGTACACGGTGACACTCGTTCTTATTCACCATCTGACTGTATTTAGTCTGGCGGCATGGAGTTGGCAGCACATAGGGTTTGTGCTATTGGAGACATTGGTGAGCAGCGCGATTACAATATTTGTAATCATAGGGTATAACATACTGAAATACAGATGATTAACGACCGGTATTATAGACGTCGATATGCAATCAGTGGCATAGCCATTGGTGTGGTGTTGGTGTTTATCATCCGATTGTTTTATTTACAGGTCATTGACCAATCCACCAAAGATCAGGCAGATAACAATGCCTTAGTCAAACAGACTATCTACCCTTCTCGAGGACTCATCTACGACCGTAACGGTGAGTTGTTGGTTTTTAATCAACCTATCTATGAGGTTACTGTCACCATGCGCGAAATGGGTAAAGAGTGGGACACGACGGCTTTCTGCAAAAGTCTGTCTATCACTCGAGCAGAGTTTGACACACGCATTGCGGAGATTAAAGACAGACGAAAAAACAGAGGGTACTCCAAATACACTCCGCAAGTTTTCATGAGTCAACTCAAAAAGGAGGATATTGCTACCCTTCAGGAAGAGTTATTCTTATTTCCCGGTATTCATATTCAGAAACGTACATTACGCGATTATACCTATAAAGCCGCTGCCCATGTGTTGGGTTCCGTGGGAGAAGTAAACCAAAACGATATCGACCGCGATGATTACTATGCTCGCGGAGACTACTCCGGACGCGACGGATTGGAGCGAACTTATGAGAAACAACTCCGTGGAGAGAAAGGTGTAGAGATCTTGATGCGCGACTCGCGCGGACGCATGCAAGGCAGTTATCAAAACGGTGAATTGGACAGGACGGCAGTGGCAGGTACCGATTTGCAAACCACGTTGGACATCCGGTTGCAGATACTCGCAGAAGAGTTATTGGCTGGTAAGATCGGTAGCGCGGTTGCTATCGAACCCAAAACCGGAGAGATTCTGGCGTTAGCCTCCAATCCGGGATGGAATCCCAAAGTGCTGGTCGGCAAAGAACGCAGTAAGAATTACAACATTTTGTTGCATGACAAAACAAAACCTTTACTAAACCGCGCCACACAAGCCACCTATTCCCCCGGATCGACCTTCAAAACGATTCAGTCGCTCGTCTGTCTGGAGCAAGGTGCTATCACGCCGAACACCCTATACCCCTGTTCCGGTCCGGGTAGTACGCCTATCAAGTGCACCCACCATCACGGTTCGCCTGTTGCCTTGGACAGGGCTATTGAACAGAGTTGTAACCCCTATTTCTGGTGCGCTTTCAGAGACTTGTTGCAGAAAGACGGATATGGCAAAGACAATGAAGATTTTCGTCATCGATATGAACTATGGCGGGATGCAGTGATGCAATTCGGTTTGGGACAAAAATTCACGGATACCGATCTGGGTGAGCAGTCTTCCGGCAGTATCCCGAGTCTCAAATATTTCGACCGCGCGTACGGTAAAACAGGCTGGAAAGCCATTACGATTCGTTCGCTAAGTATCGGTCAGGGAGAGATATTGGTAACCCCCCTACAACTGGCTAATCAAGCCGCTACAATTGCCAATGGTGGATATTATATCTCGCCCCACCTGAATAAGGACGATTCCATGCGGATTCATCGGCATAATCTGGATATTGACAAACGTCATTTCGAGGTGGTTAAAGAAGGTATGCATCGCGTGATGGTATACGGTACCGGACGCCATTATGCCGTAGATACGCTGCATATGGCAGGTAAAACCGGTACGGTACAAAACCCGCACGGACGCGATCATGCTATCTTTATCGGTTTTGCACCGGTAGAAGATCCGCAGATTGCAGTGGCTGTAGTTGTTGAAAACGCAGGTTTTGGCGCTACTTGGGCATGTCCTGTGGCCACGATGATGATAGAGCAATACCTGACCGGAGAGGTCAAACGTAAAGATTTAAGAAAACGTATCGGAGAAGCAGTACTCAATGAGAGCGTCAAGAAGTGGTAACATATTGCAAAACGTCGATTGGATAACCATCGGTCTTTTTCTCTTGCTGGTCTTCTTTGGCTGGCTTAATATCTATGGTGCCAGTTATACCTTCGATCAAACGAGTATCTTCGATTTCTCCAACCGCGCCGGTAAACAGTTTGTCTGGATCATGGGTTCGTTCGTTCTAGGCGGAATCCTGTTACTCATTGACTACAAGACCTACGATGTATTGGCATACATTGCCTATGGGGCAATGCTGCTACTACTGTTAGCCACACCTTTCTTGGCGCATGATATCAAAGGATCAATGTCCTGGATATCACTTGGTCCGGTTAGTTTACAACCGGCAGAATTTGCCAAGTGTATTGTGGCATTAGCGGTTGCAAAATACATGGGGCGGTATGATTATAAAGTGCGTACTTGGCGCGATCTCATCGTACCTTTTGCGCTCATCGGAGTACCGGCGATGATTATCATGATACTGCAAAAAGAGACCGGTTCGGCACTTGTCTTTGCTGCTTTCTTACTGGTCTTCTACCGTCAAGGCATGAGTGGATACGTACTATGGACGGGAGTAGCTGCCGTGGCATTGTTTATCATCAGTATTCGATGGGGCGGCAATGCATTGCCCTTAGGTAGCGGTAGCGTCGGTATGCTGGCGTGTATGCTCCTGCTCACCGCCATTGAGATTTACTTCATCTGCAAAGAACATCGTATTCGTTGGCAGGCACTAATCCTCATCGGTAGTGTGATGACCATATATGCCATCAGCCTGCTGGTGAACATCTGGGTTACCGTTCCATTCAATTGGGTTTCGACAGGGGTGGTCATCGCCCTTGCATTGTACACCGTTTTCATCAGCTTCTATTGGCGCAAATATATCCTGTTACTCGTTACCGTCTTCAGTCTGGGATGCATTGCATACACACAAGCATGCGATTTTGTATTCACGAAGGTACTACAACCTCACCAACGCACCCGTATCGAAGTGTTGCTGGGTATGAAAGAGGATCCTGCAGGAGCAGGGTACAATGTCAATCAAGCACGTATTGCTATCGGCTCAGGACGTTTCTTTGGAAAAGGATACTTGAATGGAACGCAAACCAAACTGCAGTTTGTGCCTGAACAAGACACTGATTTCATCTTCTGCACAGTGGGAGAAGAATGGGGTTTTGTCGGTTCCATCGGAGTTTTATTGGTATACCTGTTCTTTATATTACGGCTGATAGAGATAGCCGAAAGGCAACGAAACATATCCACACAGATATACGCTTACGCTGTAGCCAGTATCTTCCTTTTCCATCTCACCATCAATGTGGGAATGGTATTAGGATTGCTGCCTGTGATTGGTATTCCGCTTCCGTTCTTTAGCTACGGCGGTAGTTCATTATGGGGATTCACCTTGCTGCTGTTCATTTTATTACGACTGGATGCAGCGCGTATGGAGCAATTGAGATAAGATGTCGTTTGTTACCAACCCCATAGGAATCATAGGTGAAGCAGAAGCCGCCAAGATGCTGGAAGCAAAAGGATATAAAATCCTTGAACATAACTGGCGCATGGGACATCTGGAAGTGGATCTGATAGCAGAGAGCAAGGAAGAGATTGTGTTTGTAGAAGTAAAGGCGCGCACCAGTATCCTGAATGGTAAGATGCCGGAAGAAAATGTAGACGAGACGAAAAGAAGGAGGGTAGTAGCTGCCGCAAACGCATATATCAAACATCACAAAATTGAGAAGAAACCACGCTTTGATGTCATTGGTCTATTGGTCAATCGAGCCACCAATGAAATTACATATCGATGCCATGTGGAGGATGCTTTTCACCCGACAGCAAGGACGATATATGCCGGTAGTTTCAGCGGTCAGTTTAGATGGCATCATCGCGGTCACACGATCGGAAGAAAGAAATAATGAATACGGATTTTACATATGATGTAATAGTCGTCGGTGCAGGACACGCCGGATGCGAGGCAGCAAGTGCTGCAGCACGCATGGGCAGTAAGACGCTACTGATCACTATGGACATGAATAAGATTGCGCAGATGAGTTGCAATCCGGCCGTAGGAGGCATAGCCAAAGGTCAAATTGTACGAGAGATCGATGCATTGGGTGGTCAAATGGGTATAGTTACCGATAAAAGCGCCATCCAGTTCCGCATGCTCAATCAGAGTAAAGGAGCAGCCATGTGGAGTCCACGCAGTCAGAGCGACCGAAAACGATTCATTGAAGAATGGATTAAGGTGCTGAGTCACACCGATAATCTGTACATATGGCAGGATATTGTAGTAAGTCTTATTATCAAAGATAATAAGATATGCGGCGTAAAAACGATGTTGGGCATTGAGATGAATGCACAAGCCATGGTGCTCACCAACGGTACATTCTTAAACGGACTGATGCATTGCGGTAAGACGCAGGTAAAGGGCGGACGTATATCAGAGCCTGCTTCATATGGAATCACAGAACAACTGGTAGAACTGGGATTCAAAGCAGATAGGATGAAAACCGGAACACCGGCTCGCATTGATGCACGTTCTATTCATTTCGATCAGATGACACGGCAGGATGGCGATTATGATTGGCATCAGTTCAGCTACCTGAATACGGTTCATAGAGAACTCAAACAGATGCCTTGCTGGATCACCTACACCAACCCCAAAACGCATGAGGCGCTGCGCGCGGGGCTGAAAGATTCTCCCCTTTTCAACGGACAAATCCAGAGTATAGGTCCTCGTTATTGCCCAAGTATAGAAACCAAGATTGTAACTTTTTCCGACAAAGATGCCCATCAAATCTTCTTGGAACCGGAAGGCGTGGATAGTAATGAATACTATGTGAACGGATTTTCCAGTAGCCTACCCTGGCAAGTACAGATAGCAGGGCTAAAGACCATAAAGGGACTGGAAGATGTGGTGCTATACAGACCGGGTTATGCCATCGAGTATGACTTCTTTGATCCCACACAGCTGCATCATACCTTAGAGACAAAACAGATTAAAAATCTGTTTTTTGCCGGTCAGATCAATGGAACCACAGGTTATGAAGAGGCTGCCGGTCAAGGCTTGGTTGCCGGAGTTAATGCGCACATCAACGTACATGGAGGCACGCCCTTCTCCATGGGTAGAGACGAAAGTTATATCGGCGTGCTGATCGATGACTTGGTTAATAAAGGGGTGGACGAACCATACCGGATGTTCACCTCCAGAGCAGAATACCGTATTCTGTTACGACAGGACAATGCCGACGAGCGACTCACTCAACGCAGTTACGAGATGGGGTTAGCAAATAGAGATCGATATGACCTGCTTCGCCAAAAACAAACAGCTTGCGCCGAGTTCATCGAGTATATGCAAAACACGATCGTACACAAAGGAGAAGTGGATGGTTGGTTAGAACAGATAGGGAGCACGGCTTTGCATGAGGGTTGTAAGATCAGCGATCTCATCCTGCGCCCTCAGGTGAATATCAAAGCATTGGCAAAAACACTTCCCGCATTGAAGAACAAAATAGAGAATTTATCCGATGAGATCGTTGAGAGTTGCGAGATACAAATCAAGTACGCCGGATATATCAAGCGAGAGAAGATGGAAGCAGCCAAACTGCAACGCTTAGATCAAATACGTATTCCGGATGCGTTTAATTATGATGAAGTACAAAGTCTAAGCACCGAAGCGCGACAAAAACTAAGTCGAATTCGTCCTAAGTCTATCGGAGAAGCACAACGAATCCCGGGCGTAAGTCCGAATGATATCAGTGTTTTATTGGTTTTAATGGGAAGATAATGACTTTTAGTTTGCAGTGCAAACTAACCAAGAATGTTTCACGTGGAACACAACTAAAATTATTGCAATATGACAGTAGAAGACGTTAAAAAAGCTATTCGTAATGTACCTGATTTTCCAATCAAGGGCATACAGTTCAAGGACATCACCACTGCATTAGCAAGACATGACTGCTTATGCTGGATGAGGGATGAAATTGTTAAGCGTTACAAAGACTTGGGGATTACTCAAGTGGTTGGTATCGAATCACGCGGATTCATCTTGGCGCCGGCAGTAGCCATGGAGATTGGTGCCGGATTTGTACCTATCCGCAAACCGAACAAGTTACCTGCAGAGACGGTTTCTGTTACCTACGCCAAAGAATATGGAGAGGATACGATCCAGATGCACAAAGATGCGCTGAGTCCAGACGACATCGTGCTGATACATGATGACATCCTTGCAACAGGAGGATCTATGGAAGCGGCTATCAATCTTGTAAAGAAATTAGGCGTTAAGAAGATTTACGTGAACTGCATCATCGAATTGGAAGGTCTTAACGGTCGCAAGTATCTGGAAGGCAAAGCAGACGATATCAATTGCCTTTTCGGGATTGAAGTAGATGAATGAAAAAGATAATCATATTGCCCTACTATTAAAACGAATCCCGGAGAGTCCGGGAGTATACCAGTACTTCAACAAGGACGGGCAGATTATCTATGTCGGTAAAGCAAAAAATCTACACCGGCGTGTCAATAGTTACTTTAACAAAGATCACCAATCCTCTAAGACACGACAGTTGGTAGCGCATATTGCGGATATACGCTATGTAGTTGTAGAGAGTGAGCAAGATGCGTTTCTTTTAGAGAACAACCTGATCAAGCAATACCAACCGCACTATAATATCTTACTGAAAGACGGAAAGAGTTATCCATCCATCTGTATCACCAAAGAGACATATCCTCGGATTTTCAAGACCCGTACGATCAATAAGAAAAGCGGAGAATACTATGGCCCATACAGCTTCAGTTATAGTGTAGAGACTGTGTTGGATCTGATTCATAAGCTCTATCCGATTCGTACCTGCAACATGCCTGTAACATCCGATTCTATCGAGAAAAAGAAAATAAAGGTATGCCTCAAATATCATTTAAAGAACTGTTGCGGCATATGTGAAGGGAAAGGACAAGAACAATATCAACAATGGATCGATCAGGCACGCAAACTGATAAAAGGCGATGCACATGAGATAGGCAAACAGTTAGAAGAAGAGATGATGCAGAAAGCAGCAGAAATGAAATACGAAGAGGCTGCTGATTTAAAACACAAAATAGAGCTGTTAGAGCAATTCAAGAGTAAGACAGTTATTACGAATTCATCGGCAAAAGATGTGGATGTATTCGGATACGATGAACAAGAAGATCGGGTATATATATCCATGCTACATGTGCATAACGGATGTATCGTCCAGGGGCAGACCATCGAGTATCGACGGAAGATGGAAGAGGAGAAAGAAGAACTGCTGGCTATTGGAATGATAGAACTCAGGCACCAATTGGAGAGTAACACACAAGACGTGATTGTTCCGTTCATTCCGGATGTTTTTGATGATACGCTGCATGTGCATATCGCCGTAAGCGGGGATAGAAAAAAGTTGCTGGATCTGGCGATGCAGAATGTGCGGCAGTACAAACTCGACCGGCTAAAACAGGAAGATAAGCTCAATCCGGAGCAACGAGGCGTACGTATCTTGACGGAACTGCAGAAGATGATGGGTCTTCCTACGCTACCGAAATGGATTGACTGCTTCGATAATTCCAACATACAAGGCACCAATGCAGTGGCCGGTTGCGTGGTATATCGAATGGCTAAACCGAGCAAGAGTGATTATAAGCGGTTTGAGATCAAGACGGTGGATGGAGCCGATGACTATGCGAGTATGCGCGAGGTGGTCAGAAGGAGATACCAACATTTGCTCGATGAAAACGGACAGATGCCGGACTTGATTATAGCAGATGGTGGCATAGGCCAGATGCACGCGATACGGGAAGCGGTCGAAGATCAGTTAGGCTTACAGATCCCGATAGCCGGATTAAAGAAGAATGATAAGCATCGAACGCAGACATTGCTCTATGGATTTCCTCCAATGGAGATCAGCATGCCGGTGACAAGTGAAGTGTTCCGCCTTTTGACAGGCATACAGGATGAAGTTCACCGTTTTGCAATAACTTATCACAAACAAAAAAGACGTAAATCGCTTATTGTCAGTGAGTTAGATGAAATAAAAGGCGTTGGAGAAGTCTCCAAACAAAAGATTTTAACGCATTTTGGTTCCGTGAAACGCGCTAGAATGGCCAATGAACAAGAAATGGTTAATTTACTCGGAAAACGCTTAGGATCAACGGTTTACGCGTATTTTCAGTCAAAAATAACGCGCTGAGAATTGAATGAAAAGCAAGAACATGAGAACTTATACAATAAAAAAAGGTGCAAATTCCGAACTTTTGTTGCTCAATGAGCAGAATGAGGAAGTGAGTGCATTGGATATTTTGGAGAACTGCGAACCGCATCGCGTTTTTGCTTTCGATGGTCAGATGGGTGCAGGTAAGACCACGTTCATCAAAAAACTATGCGAAGAGATGGGGACGATGGATGTCGTGAACAGTCCTACCTTTGCTATTGTGAACGTGTATGATGTGGAACAACCATATAAGGGCGAGGTCTACCATTTCGATTGCTATCGGTTGAAGGACATCCGCGAAGCGATAGATTTCGGTGCAGAGGAATATCTGTATTCAGGCAATTACTGCTTCATCGAGTGGCCGGAGATGATTGAGCCGCTATTACCGGACGACACAGTGTATGTTAAAATTGTTCCGCAGGAGAACGGAGATCGATTGTTAATGATTGAAGATTGAAGATTTGAAACGGAAGATTTGTATATGGCTGATGATGCTCTTTCCTTTGCTGCTGACGGCACAGGAAAACGTGGAGCATGACAATATACTAAAGGTGAAGGTGGGTACCGGTTACCAATTGGACAGTTATCTCAGTCCGATGGGTTACACAGGCATGGTGTATGGTCTTGGAAACGAATGGTGGCAACCTTTCCGCAAAGACACGAAATTAGGTAAAGCCGGTAAATTAGATCATTGGGCTCACGTGGGGCGCGTGGATTTAGCATTCTCAAATTTTTACAATAAGGCGTATACGAATAGATACCTGGGGTTCCAGATCGCAGCCGGATGGGGTGCTTTCTATGAATGGAGATGGATAGATGACCGGTTAAAGGTTTTCGTAGGACCTTATTTGGATGTGGATTTTATGGTGCGTGATCAGGCGGGTAATGTGAATAAGATCGTTTCTTTTGATGCGGCAATCGATGTGATGGCTATGAGTGGTATCAGTTGGTCTTTTTACGGGAAGAAAACCAGTTACCGACTCAATTACATGATCCGCACCAACCTCATCGGCTTTGATTATCTGCCGCAGTATTGGGAGTCGTATTACGAGATCACAGAGGGTGTTCCCGGTCAACCGCGTTGCTCGGGACACTGGAATCACAATACCCTCAAACACCAGCTGGCTTTGGATATGCAGTTTCCGCATTCCACGTGGCGAGTAGGCGCAGAACATGAACTGATCAACTACGGTACGAGCAATCAGCATTTTGTTCGTCATCAATTAGGTATAGTGGTAGGTTGTTTATGGAAATACAAGATACGCGGAAACGCAAAATTATGAAGTCGAGATATACAATCATATGGATGTGGCTCGTGGCGAGTCTGCTGAGTGCTTGTCACGCCAAAGAGGAGATGGTTTACTCCACCGATCCGGTAGATAATATCGAAGCGTTATGGCAGATTATAGATACCAAATACTGCTATATCGATACCAAAGGTATCGACTGGAATGCCATCCATGAGGAGTATGTTGCCAAAGCGGCAGTACTGAATAAGAACGATAGGATGGCGCTGTTTGACCTATGTGCCGGCATGTTAGACTCGCTCCGGGACGGACATGTCAACCTGTATTCGGATTTCGATCGCAGTTATAACACCGACTGGTATGACACTTTTCCGGCCAATTATAACTCCGATCTGCAGCAACTCTATCTGAAAGGCTACCGCATAGCCGGTGGACTTTATTACTGCACAATCGCCAACGGCAAGGTGGGTTATATCTACTATCCCAGTTTCTCTAATTCCATCGGAGTAAGTAATCTCTATTGGATCTTTACGACCTTTAAGGACTGCAAAGGCTTGATCATCGATGTACGCAATAACGGCGGTGGGGAGATCACCAATGCCTACAAATTAGCGGCGCCCTTCTTTACCGAGAATCAGACCATCGGTTTCTGGCAACACAAGACCGGTCCGGGACATAATGATTTCTCACCTATGGAGCCCATGACTTTAGATGAGTCATTAGTGAAGCAATGCAAATGGCTGCGACCGGTGGTGGTATTATGTAACCGTCATACCTACTCTGCCGCCAATCTCTTCGTGAGTATGATGCGCTATGCCGAACAATCGACGATCATTGGTGGCATCAGCGGAGGTGGTGGAGGAATGCCGATGAGTTATGAGATACCTATCGGTTGGATGGTGCGTTTCTCGAGCGTGCGCATGTACGACCGCGGCAAAAAAGATATTGAGCCGGGTATCGAACCGGATATAGTGGTCACCATGACCAGTACGGACAAGGATGACATCATCGAGAAAGCCATTCAAGTGATTAAAAATGCACAATAAAGAGCATATGATAGAAGTAAAAAATATAGGAAAGTCTTTCGGCGAATTGGAAGTGCTGAAAGGTGTGGAGCTAAAGGTGGAGAAAGGGGAGATAGTCGCTATCATCGGTAAGTCCGGAGCCGGTAAGACTACCCTACTCCAGATCATCGGTACGCTGGATCGTCCGACCAAAGGAGAAGTGCTGATCGACGGAACGAGTGTGTTCACAATGAAAGATAAGGAATTGGCGGCGTTCCGAAACAAACATATCGGCTTTATCTTCCAGTTCCATCAGTTGCTTCCGGAATTCACGGCGCTGGAGAACGTTTGTATCCCGGCAATGATTGCGCGACAGAAAGAGAGCGAGTATAAAGCGCGAGCAACCAAATTATTGACGGACTTGGGTCTTGGTGACCGGTTGAATCATAAGCCGAATGCATTGTCCGGCGGAGAGAAACAGCGTGTAGCCGCAGCACGCGCATTGATGATGAATCCGGATATTATCCTGGCAGATGAACCAACGGGAAGCCTTGATTCCCAGAATAAAAAAGAGTTGAGCGAACTATTACTCAAACTGCGTAAGGAATACGGCCAAACGATCTTACTCGTCACGCACGACAAGGAATTGGCGGGTATCGCAGATCGAATCATAGAAATCAAAGACGGTGTCATCGAATGAAAAAATACCTTATTATAGTAGTCGCTTTGTTGTCGCTCACAGGATGCCATCAAGGACGGACGTATTTTCCGAAAGACATCGCGTCGCAGGATATCGAACTGGTGCGTTTTGACAAGGCACTGATGAATGTACACGAATCGACCGTAGCGCAGGATATCAAAGTGCTCTACGACGAATATCCGGTTTTTATGCCGCTGTGGGTGGAGGATATTTTGGGCATCCCGAGTGCGGACACATGCTATCTGGAGAAGGCACTTCCGGAGTTCCTGAATGACACCCTCTATGGCTTCAAACAAACGAATGCCAAAGAGCAAGAACTCTTTGCGGATGTGAGCGATTTAGAGAAGTCCTTGGCGAAGGCTTTTGCGCGAATCTGTTACTTATACCCGGAGACGGAAGTACCCCATTTCTACCTGTTCGTTTCGGGTTTTCAGACGCCCATTTATTTCGGCGACGAACTGATTGGCATCGGGGCGGATATGTACTTGGGCAGTCACTACGAGTACTACAACCGCGTGGTGTATGACTACCAAAAACAAACCATGCGCAAGGAGTGTATTCCGGTGGATGTAGTGAGTGCTTATCTGTTCCGTACCCTACCCTATACGAGCACCAAAAGTCGGTTGTTAGATCAGATGCTGTATCGCGGCAAAGTGATGTACATGGTAGCGCAGATCTTCGATGATACAGAACCTTGGGAAGTGATGGGTTGGACGAAGGAACAGTGGAATTGGTGCGTGAAAAACGAACGGGCTATCTGGCATCTGGTGATGGACAAACGCGATCTGTTCAAGACCGAGAGTCTCATTTTGACAGGCTATCTGAACGACGGACCCTTCACCTCAGAGATATCGCAAGATGCCCCGGGACGCTTGGGTATATGGCTCGGCTGGCGAATTGCAGAGTCCTATATGGAGCATAACGAAAACGTCTCCATGCAAGAACTGATGGCTGAACCAGATGCCCAGAAGATCTTAGAAAACAGTTATTATAAGCCCGGAGCGTTCTCCCGTTAAGCGGGAGAAAGACCATGTCCGTTCCGCCTAAGAGGGCTATTAATTATATAATTGTGTATGTACAGAAACGATTTTTCGATATTAAAACAACAGGTACACGGACGGCAGTTGGTGTACCTGGATAACGCCGCTACAAGTCAAAAGCCTCAGCACGTGCTGGATGCCATCATGGAAGCTTATACCACGTGGAACAGCAATATCCACCGCGGCGTGCATCACCTCAGTCAGGTAGCAACCATCCATCATGAAGAGGCACGCAAAGCCGTTGCAGCGTTTATCGGAGCGAAGAGTAGCGATGAGATTATCTTCACCAAAGGCACAACGGATGGCCTCAATGCACTTGCGTTCTCTTTTGGTGAGGCATATATCCACGAAGGCGATGAGATCATTGTTAGCGGCTTGGAGCACCATTCCAATATCGTGCCTTGGCAGATGCTCTGTGAGCGCAAGAAAGCGGTATTGAAACATATCCCGTTAAAAGACGATTTATCGATCGATATAGAGGCTTTTAAAGGTCTGCTGAGCGAAAAGACGAAGTTGGTCAGCATAGCCCATGTGAGCAATGTACTGGGAACGATACAACCGGTGGAGGAGATCATCCGTTTGGCGCATGAAAAAAGTATTCCGGTTTGTATTGACGGCGCACAGAGTGTACCGCATATGCGGGTCAATGTACAAGCCTTGGACTGCGATTTTCTCGCTTTCTCAGGACACAAGATGTACGGTCCAACGGGAATAGGTGTGTTATACGGCAAGCGGGAATGGCTCGATAAAATTCCACCGCACGAGGGAGGAGGTGAGATGATCAACCACGTGCGCTGGAGTGGTACAACCTACAATGACCTACCGTATAAGTTTGAAGCCGGTACCCCGAATTTCGTAGGATCTTATGCGCTGCACAAGGCGATAGAATATATAAATTCAATAGCTTGGGAGGCTATCGAGGCGCATGAACAAGAACTGACTGCATATTGCGAACAGCAACTAAGTGCCATGAAGGGTGTTTGTATCTATAGCGCAGGTCAACCCAAAGCCGGCGTTATCAGTTTCAATCTATACAACGGCAAGGACTTGATTCACCCGTTTGATGTAGGTACCCTACTCGATCAGCAAGGGGTGGCGGTACGAACAGGACATCATTGTGCCGAGCCGCTGATTGATGCCATAGGAGTCCCGGGAACGGTGCGGGTTTCGTTCGGCTTGTATAATGATAAAGCCGATGTGGATGCGTTTATTACCGCACTCCAACGCGCACAAAGTATGCTGATGTAATATGAATTTGCTCTCCATTCTCTTGATCATTGTCGTTAACTACAACGTCGAGAATCTCTTTCATCCGAAGCATGACAGTGTAGCGGGTGAACCGAAAGAGGATATCGAATGGACGGCAGAAGGAGAGCGGCATTGGAGTTACACGCGTTACTACCGAAAAGAAGAGAACATCGCCCGTGTATTGACCAATATAGGCGAATGGGATGGGGTAGATGTGGTCGGATTACAAGAAGTGGAGAACGCACTTTGTGTCAAGCGGCTATGCTATACGCTGAGGCGTGGAGAATATGCTTTTGTCCATTACGAGAGTCCGGATCGGCGGGGAATCGATGTGGCGCTTATATACAAAAAAAGCAGGATAGATACCCTCTGTACCCGTCCTATTTCCATTAATATATCTCCTGAAACTACCCGCGATATACTTTACGTCTGCGCGCGAGTGAACAAACGGGATACCGTTCATTTCTTCGTGTGCCATTTTCCCTCTCAACGCGGCGGAAAAGCAGAGAGCGAATGGAAAAGGAAAGCCGTCAAGGATGTATTGCAACAAGCTGTGGACTCGGTCTTTAAGATACATGCTGAGGCTAAAATCATCGTCATGGGCGATATGAATGAGGATGGCTTGCAAATTAGCGGATTAGAGGATAAAAAGATGCAAGGGAACGGTACACACAAGTACCAAGGACGATGGACCTTCCTGGATCATTTCTATGTTTCTCCCTCTATAGACAGCCTGTCGCAGGCACGGGTCTATGACGCTGAGTGGATCATGGAACCCGATGATAAATACTTGGGACTCAAACCCAAAAGAACCTATAACGGATACCATTATCAGAACGGTTATTCCGATCATTTACCCATCGTTTTAAACATCAACTTATGAAATATCACGTAGCGCATATCGACCTGCATTTCGATCAACAATGGCAAGAGGACCTGTTTATTCAATCTCTCTTTGATGCCGGATTTGATACCTTTGACGGAACAAATGCCTATATTCCATCGGAGGTATGGGAAGCTAACCAACCTGCTATAGTGGCACTTTTTGCAGAGGAAAAGAAGGCAAACTTAGTCAATATAGAAGCCTGTCCGGATGAGAATTGGAATGCTACATGGGAAGCGGAACATCCTATCCAAGACCTGCCTTTGGGTATCCGTATCATCCCGCATTGCGCTTTCGGCGCCGGATACCACGAGACCACATCCATGATGATCGATACCCTGCTAAAAAACGACATGCACGGTAAGCGCGTCTTGGATCACGGTACCGGTACAGGCGTCTTGGCTATCTTTGCCAAACGACTCGGTGCGTCAGAAGTGTTAGCGCTGGATATAGACGATAAGAGTGTGGTTAACGCTCAAGAGAATGCAGCGCTTAATAACGAAAACATCGAAGTGGAGCTCTGTAAATCCGTCCTGGATACCGACCGCACTTTCGACCTTATCCTCGCTAATATCCACCGCAATATATTATTATCAAATATGTCCGCGTACGCGCAATGCTTGGCGCAGGGCGGCGAACTATGGCTCAGCGGATTCTATGAATCCGATATAGAGGCACTTACCCACGAAGCCTCTCTTTATAACCTACATCCTATCGAAACCCTTTCTAATGGAGAATGGAGATTGGTACGATTTTTAATTTCTTAACTCATCTGTAACATCCGTTGAATCGAAGAGATGGCCTTCTCGGCTGTCTCTTTTTTTACAACCATCTCCGGACTCTCGTTTTTCAGGCAGTTATAGAGTTTCTCCAAGGTGTTCATCCGCATGTACTCGCACTCATTACAACTGCATCCTACGCCTTCGGTCACCTCGGGCGGAACCGGAATAAACTCCTTATCCGGACATGCACGCTGCATCTCAAACAGAATACCGCTTTCTGTGGCAATTATAAAGCGTTTGGCGGACGATTTAATCGTGTGCTCTAACAATGCCTTCGTTGAACCAATCACGTCGCTCTGCGCCAAAATAGGTGCCTTGCATTCCGGATGAGCCAATACCTCCACGCCGGGGTTCTCTTTTTTGAGTTCAAGCAGCGCTTCCAATGAGAAACGGCTGTGTACATGGCACGCACCGTTCCAAAGAAGCATCTCGCGACCGGTTACCGAATTGATATAGGATCCGAGGTTATGATCCGGACCGAAGATGATCTTAGCATCTTTCGGCAGTTGGTCCACTATCTTCTTGGCGTTCGACGAAGTAACCACCACATCCGTCAGCGCCTTCACATCCGCACTCGTATTCACATAACTCACCACCATATGATCGGGATGCTGCGCCTTGAAAGCCGCCAAATCTTCGGCTTTGCAACTGTCCGCCAACGAACAACCGGCTTGCATGTCCGGTATCAGCACTTTCTTCTCCGGACAAAGGATCTTCATCGTCTCACCCATGAAATGCACGCCGCACATTACTAATATATCCGCATCCACGCGCGTAGCTTGTTGCGCTAATGCCAAAGAATCTCCGATGAAATCGGCACACTCTTGTATTTCCGGACGCGTATAGTAATGTGCAAAAATAACGGCATTCTTCGCCTTCGCTAAATTCCTTATTTTATCAATATATTCTTTTTTATCTTTTAAATCCATGATAATAATAGGATGTTGAAATTGTTAATAACTCTTCAAATTCGCTCGATTTCAACGGATTATAATTAATTTGAAAAGATGTACAATTGTTATTTTGTTTGATTCTTGCAATGTGGAACAAGTTTTAAACTGCGGAACAATCGATTGTTTACAATTTGTTTATAACCATTTCTTTAGCCTGAAAATAAGCAAGATAAGTACTACGGAGAGTACCATCAGTCCGAGGGCAAACGGATAACCTAATTGCCAACCTAATTCCGGCATATTTTCAAAGTTCATTCCGTACAAGCTACCGATCAAGGTAGGCGGCAGGAAGATGATATTGATGACCGTGAAGATCTTGATGATTTTGTTCTGCTCGATATTAACAAGACCCAAGAACGTATCCTGGAGGTAGTCCAGACGGTCAAAACCGAATTTCGTATAATCGAACAACGAGTTGATATCCTTGATGATCATCGTTAAACGCGGATAGAGTTCTTCGGGGAAGAAATCGCACTTGAGCAGGTTACTGATCACGCGCTGTTTATCCATAATGTTCTGTCGGATAATGGTCACTTTTTCTTGCAAGTCCTTGATTTGAACCAGCAAGTCTTCATCTACGTGATCGCTCTCGGCATTAATCTGTTGGGAGAGGGCGGTAATCAAATCCGTCGTGTCCTCGATCATATCGGCATCCTTCTCTACTCGCGTCTCCATCAGCGCTACCAACACATGAAAACCCGTTGGAAAACTGCGGGTGTTAACAAAGAGCTTCTTGAAGGTCTCATTGAAGGTATCGAGTTCATTGTCGCGGATGGACACCAAGATGGAGTTTTTCAGGATGAAGTTCACCGGCTCCATCTCAAAATTGGACTTCAAGAAGTTACTGTTGGCTACAATTGAATCATCCGTCTGTATATAACGGCTGGAGAACTCGATCTCCTCCATCTCTTCATCTTCCTGGATATCGATCTTCAGGAAGCCCTCGAGCGTATCCTCGGTCTTATCGCTCACATCGAGCAGATCGATCCAGATGATATCTTTCTTATCGAGTTCTTTCAATGCGGAGATGGTACGTGCAACCTTGATTTTCTCCTTATCTTTATAGAATATCTTGATTTCGCTCATTTTCAATCAATTTAGTAAGTTCAACAAATTCTTCTACGGACAGCTGTTCGGGGCGCATTGTAAAAATTTTCTCTTCCAGGATGGGATTTCCCTTTCCTACCAGCTGCTGAAGAGAATTGCGCATCTGTTTTCGTCGCTGGTTAAAAGCAGTCTTGACGACTGTTTTAAACAACGCCTCGTCGCAATCCAACCGTCGTCGCTTATTCCGCGTCATGCGGATCACGGCCGACTTCACCTTGGGAGGCGGGTTGAACACATGTTCATCTACCGTGAACAGATATTCTATATCATAATACGCTTGCAAAAGCACAGATAATATCCCGTACGCTTTCTTGCCCGGCTTGGACGCCAACCGCTCGGCTACTTCTTTCTGTATCATACCCGAGCAAACAGGAATACGGTCTTTGTAGTCCAATACCTTAAAGAAGATCTGGCTGCTGATGTTATACGGATAATTACCGATCACGTTGAACTCCCCTTCCGGAATCAGTTCGTTTAGATCCAGTTTCAAGAAATCACCTTCTACCAGATCCAACTCCGGATACCACTCACGCAGATAAGCGACCGATTCACGGTCGATCTCAATGGCGGTTAGGTTGATAGCAGGATTCTTAAGGAGATATTGAGTAAGAACACCCATACCCGGCCCGATCTCTATCGTTCGGCCCGAGGTGAGGGTTTCAGCTATTTTTTGGGCGACAGTAAGGTCCGTCAAAAAGTGCTGCCCCAAAAACTTTTTGGCACGTACTTGTTGCATTCTCCGCGTGATAATCGTCCATATTCTTACTCCGTTTTGCTTTTGCGGCTGCAAAAGTACTACAAATATTTGACATACACAAATATTTTAAGAAAAAACTGCACTTTTATTTGCATATTTGTTAATAAGTAGTAATTTTGCAAGGATTTTCAGAAAAAAAAGTATTTTAAAGTTATAAAGGTAAAATGGAGGCTTGACAGTAGTAGAGCGTACCGTAATAATACCGATATGAACAAAAGAATAACCAAATATGAACTAATGAAGAACTAAATAAGAACTAAAGAATTACTTAAAATTAGAAGGAAAAATCATGCAAAACGTTAATGCTAAGGATGGTGTTGTATTTTAATAAATTTTTATTAAACTCTTGCATATATCAGAAAAAAGTTGTAATTTTGCAGCGAAAAATAAAAATGAAACCATTATGCCTGAAATTAGCTCATTTTATGGAATAACTATTTACATGTACATGAGCGAGCACAATCCACCTCATTTTCATGTAAAATATCAAGGCTATGAAGCAATTATTACCATCAAAGATGGTGTGATTACCGGTTCATTACCCCGTCGTGCCCTGCGTATGGTGTATGAGTGGTTGGATCAACACCAAGAGGAATTGTTGGCTAACTGGGAACGTCTGGATAAATCCGAAGAACCAATGAAAATTGATCCGTTGCAATAATCAAGAAAGGAGGCTACTATGATGAACCCGATCTTAAAAGTAACGAATGCAGATTATGTCCGTGATTATGTATTGCGCCTGTCGTTTAATGATGGTGCAATAAAACTCGTGGATTTTTGGCCGCTAGCACAAAAAGGCATTTGCACAAAACTGCAAAACATGGATTATTTCCGCAATTATACCTTAGATCCGTTTACTGTAGATTGGTCTAATGAAATTGGCTTTGCTCCTGAGTATCTCTATGAGATAGGTACGGCAGCATAATAATACCGCTAATACCGATAGCGTTAAATCGGAAAAGAAGAAATAGAAATATGCTGCGCAAGGGTGCGCGGGAATAGAGAAAATGAATAAACATTTGCTTTATTAAGGATCAATTCAATCTTGGACAAATTGTAATGACTTTCCGAAATATTGCGAATGTCTGCACAACGAGTGTGGACTTTCTGCATATATATTGGAAGTCATGGGAGTCCAAGCCCGAATTGACCAATATACAGAGGTTCGCACTTTTTTGTTTCACGAAATGGGAAATCGATTCCTATATAAGATTCTTGTTGTTGCGCTTGTTTTGATGAGCGCAAGTTTGAGCGTGCAGGCAGAGGAGTTGTGTACGGATGGTATACTGTTGTTCCGCGAAGATTTTGGAGGTAATGATCCATCTGATCCGGCTGTAGGTAGGACTGCCGTGTCGGGTATGAGTAGCGGATACAGTCAGATTTATAAATTACAAACCAGCGACCCTGGAACTAATTTTGGTGCAGGATGTTATCTGGTAGCCAAACGAGGATACCGCAATTCTACGAATTCCAATTACTCCGTGTGGCATATTATGGACGACCACACCTATTTTGGCGACACCACGCGTGGGTATTTCTTGGAAATTGACGGTAAGGGAAGCGGTAATGATGTATTCTATAGCACCGTGATAGATGGTCTATGCGAAGGTTCAAGGTTAACTTTCTCTGCCTATGTAGCGAATCTCACCACCGCCGGACAATATAACGGTTGGCGTAGCAGAAACTATGTGCATCCCAAATTATCGTTTGTTCTCACGAATCCGCAAACGGGTGCGGAATTAGCACGATATAATACGGATACAATCTCGCACGATTGGACTTTGTTCAGCACGCCGAGTTCCTGGAAGTATTCCGCCAATTGGCAGTTGGTAGGTATGAACTTTATTGTGCCGGAAGGCATCGATTCTGTAAGGCTGAGTATTCGTAATAACGCCAGCGGTTCATCTACCGGAAATGACTTTGCGTTGGATGATATTGAGATTCGTTTCTGTTTGACGCCGGACACGATTAAAACGGATACTCTCGTTTGCGATACCGTTACCAAAATTCTTTGGCGAGACAGTCTCTATCAGATCGCCGATACCTTGCGGGATACGATCTTTAATTCCTGTGGCATAGATAGCGTGTATTACATACTTAGTGTTAAAACGGAACATTGTGAAGAACCGCTCTGTACCGATGGTATCCTCCTCTTCCGTGAAGATTTCGGAGGTAATGATCCGAATGATCCGAAAATAAGTACGACTCCTGTTTCTGGAATGAGTTACACGCAAGTGACGACTGATGCACTCGGAAGCATGGGATCCGGCAAATATCTGGTAACCAAGCATGGATACTGTAATGGGAATGGCACTTCTCAATGGCACTTACAAGACGACCATACGTATTTCGGAGACCTTACGCGAGGTTATTTAATGGAAATAGATGGTAGGGCAGGTAGTGATGCTTTTTATCAAACAACCATCGATCATCTGTGCGAAGGAATTGAGTTGACTTTCTCCGCCTATGTGGCGAATGTGATGACCTGGGGTATGTATATAGGGCGTCCAGGCGTGTACGCTTATCCGCGATTAAAGTTCGTGCTTACCAATCCTCAGGATAATTCGGAATTAGCAACGTACGACACCGGAGATATACCATTTGACTCCGCTTTTATAGGGGATAATATGTGTTGGCAACAATCCGTTCAATGGCGGTTGGTAGGTATGAACTTTACCGTCCCTGTAGGGGTGGAATCCATCCAACTATCCATATATAACAATGTAAGTAATTTTAACGGCAACGACTTCGCCATAGATGACATTGAGATCCACCTTTGTATGACACCTGATACCGTCGTAACAGACACTCTCCTTTGTGACACTATTAGTAAAATCCAATGGCGAGAAAAGGCATTCGTTATGGCTGACACTTTGCGAGATACGGTGTTCAGTTCCTGCGGTTTCGATAGTATCTACTATGTTTTGAACATCCAAACGGAGCATTGCGAAGAACCGGAACCGGTACTCTGTACGGATGGTATTCTGTTGTTCCGCGAAGATTTTGGAGGTAATGATGTGAATGATCCGAGGGTTAGTTCAACACCTGTGCCTGGAATGAGTTATAGGCAGTCTACGCATGGGATGGGATCCGGCGTGTACATGGTAACCAAATCCGGTTACTGCAACGGAGATACAACCGGTTGGACCATACCCGGCGCAGACTTGTCCGCTAAACGCTCGCAGTGGTATATTCAAGACGATCACACCTATCCGAATGACCGAACACGCGGCTATTTCTTGGAAATAGATGGAAACGGCGGGAACCAGCAATTCTACCAAATGGAAATAAGTGGTCTTTGCGAAGGCATAGAACTGACCTTCAGCGCCTACGTAGCCAATGTGTTCACGTGGTTCCAATACGATTGGTACACGCGCAATCGTGGACCGGTTATTTCTCCTTGTTTGAAGTTTGTTCTCACGAATCCGCAAACAGGTGCGACCTTAGCGGAAAAGAACACCAAAGAGATTCCTTTTGACAACAACCTGCCCGCTAAGACAGATTGGCAGTATTCTTCTCAATGGCACCTCGTCGGTATGAACTTCACAGTGCCTGTTGGCGTCGATGCTATCCGCCTGTCGATATACAATAACGTTACCAACGGCAACGGCAATGACTTTGCTATTGACGACATCGAGATTCACCTTTGTATGACGCCAGACACGGTGAGGACAGACACTCTCGTCTGCGATACACTCACCCAAATCCTCTGGCGTGAAAAAACTTTCGCTTTGGCAGATACCTTGCGCGATACGCTACGTAGTAGCTGCGGCTTTGATAGTATCTATTATGTCATGAAGGTAGAAACGGAACATTGTGAGCGACCGGATCCTCCTACGCCGCCGGATCCTCCTACGCCGCCCGATCCGCCGACTCCTCCTGAGCCGGAGTGTTATCCGATTATTGTTAATAAATATAATTGGGTGTTGCTCGTGGATAATGTAGCAGTACAAAAGTTGTTTCCGAATCGTACGGTTCAGGCCTACCAGTGGTACAAAAATGGAGAACCTATCCCGGGCGCTAACGAAGACGATTATTCGGAGCATGACGAATTACATGGTGAGTTCCAGATGATTTTGAAACTTGATGGCGATGAAGATATATGTTCTAATATCCTTGAAATCAATATAGAACAGCACGCGGAACAACCCATCCAAGTTCGTATTTTCAATAGCCATGGCATGCCTGTTTCCGAAAACCAAATCACGCGCGGCATCTATCTCTATCGCTATGAGCAGGGAGATAAGCAATGGACTGAAAAGAAGTTAGTTCAATGAGACGAACCATTCTATCCATAGTATTCCTTTTGCCGCTCATGGCGCACGCGGAACACCTGTTTGAGATGGGTGTTCATGGTGGTATAGCAGGCTTATCGTCTCAACCGATCTATGTCGATAAAAAGGTGGGATTTAACGGCGGCGCACAACTCTATTACAACTACCTTTCGCCCTATGTAGTGGGCTTCCGAACGGGTATAACGCTTGATATTCACAATGCCGGTTTTGGTAAGACTAATTACGAAGATCACTACTCAACCATCGATGTAGAGAACGAACAAATGGACATCGATTATACGATTGGTCACCTTAGCGAACGTTATACGAACTGGTCGGTTGGTGTACCACTGCAATTGGCGCTTTCCAAGAAAAACATTTTGTTTTTAGCGGGCGTTAAAGCGGTGTTTCCATTGCGTACTACTTGGGAACAAACAGTAGAAAATGCGGCGCTTTCGGTCTATTTCCCGACTTACGATAACCGCGTCTATGAGTCGTATCCTTTAGCCGCTTCGCGGGATTTTGCGATGTCCAATAACGGCAAAATCAAACTCCAGAAAGTGCAATGGTGGTTAGCGTTGGAACTGAGTTATGTGCTCCCGCTTCAGACGTGGTCGCGCAACTTGCATTCCTATATCATCGTCGGTGCTTATTTTGATTATTGTTTTACCAAATACGCGCCTTCTCAGAGCCTTACGGAAAGCCTGATCATGCTCACCGATACGCGTGACGGTTTTCCGCTTCAACGTATCCTGACACCGGTCATGGAAGCGAATCGAAAAGGCCGCAAATTGGTCACTGATGGCGCACTCTTCGACGTAGGCATCAAAATCTCCTATGCCATCTCACCTTACAACCCCCATCGTCGCAGTTCTCATTCCTGCAATTGTCTCTAAAAAAATGCGCTAAAACTTGCATATTTCGCAAAAAAGCAGTACCTTTGCACCCGATATGCGAAAAGTAGCACAGATAATTACGAAAATCATTGATTTTTTCTATCCGCCCTTCCGCCCTGTTATGTCGGAGCAGTTGTTCCGTTATGCGGCTTGCGGAGGAGGTAATCTTGTGCTCGATTGGATACTCTATTTCCTGATCTATAACTTCGTTATCGGGCACGAAATAGTAAATTTGTCATTTGTCATTGGTAATTGGTCATTCGCGCAAGCAATAACGCCTCACATCGCGACGCTATGTATTGTCTTTCCGATCACGCTGTTAACCGGTTTCTGGTTGCAGAAATACGTCACCTTCACTACCTCCCGACTCAACGGCTGGCATCAACTCTCGCGTTATATCCTCATCGTGACCGTCAATCTGGCAATCAATTATTTCGGTCTCAAGCTCTGTGTCGAGACCTTCGGTTGGTACCCCACGCCGTCCAAGATGCTCATCACCCTTATCACGGTCGTTATCAGTTATCTCGGACAGAAATACTACACTTTTCGAGTACATAAAGAATAAAAATCACGGAAAATAATGGTATATGCTTGCATATATCATTTTTTTTTGCTAATTTTGCAGCGGAAATTGAAAACTATGCAATAAAATAACCATAAAAACAATACAACCATGTTACACGTTCTATGTTCACAACTCCACACGGAGGTATCAGACATGCCGTTCAAGGTGTCTGATTCGTTTATCGAAGAGAATCAAGTCGTAGCCGTTCTGTCCGGAGGCACGGAGGCACAGTTTGTAGAGCTCGTGAAAGCGAAAAAGATCGATCTCAAGCGTCCTGTTTATCTGATGGTGAGTGAATATAGTAACTCCCTGCCGGCTGCCCTCGAGATCCTTAGTTTCATCCGTCAGCGTAATGGTATGGCGAAAATCATGCAGCACGCCAAAGATATCATCTTCCCCGATCTATCGGAGACTGAGTCGCTCACCCGCACGCCGCTCGAGAAAGTGCTGAAGAATGATAAGAAAGTGCGCCTCGGTGTCATCGGTCAGCCGTCCGAATGGCTCATCGCATCGCAGGTGAACTACAAAGATATCTTGGCCAAAACCAACGCCGAACTGATCGATATCCCGTTTGAGGAACTGGCTTCTTTGGGCGAGGTAGATCCGGGAATGAAGGGCGCGGAAGATATCTATGTCCGCCTCAAGATCATTATCGATAAATACAAACTCGATGGTCTCACGCTCCGTTGCTTCGAGTTGTTCAAGGTTTGTAAGAACACCGGCTGTATCGCTATCAGCAAGCTGAACGACGAAGGTATCCCTGCCGGTTGTGAAGGAGATATACCGGTGCTGTTGACCCTCTTGGCTTGTAAGCGCCTGACGGGCGAATCGGGTTGGATGGCAAACCCCGCACGTATCACGGCCGAAGGTAAGATCCTGCTTGCTAAATGTACGATTGCTCTCAAGATGACCGAGAAACATGAGTACACCACCCACTTCGAGTCGGGTATCGGCGTAGCGATCCACGGCGAAGTGGCTCCGGGTGATTACACGCTCGTCAAACTAAGCAATGACCTCAAGCGTCTCTTGGCGGTTAACGTCACCGTCACGGGTTGCCAGTACGAGCAGAACATGTGCCGTACGCAGATCTGGATTCAATCGACACCGATCGTCAGCCAATACCTGCTGACCTCGCCGCTGTCTAACCACCATATACTCATCAAAGGCCATCACGCCGCTAAATTCTGGAGACCGTAAGATGTTGCTCAATATCCTTTCTTCCGAAATGCATAAAGAGAAACTGGATCTGCCGTTTGAGTTAGATCCGGCTTTTCTTGCGTCGCATCAAGTAGTAGCCGTCCTGACCGGCGGTACAGAGGCAAAGTTCGTTCATCTGGTGGAAGATGGACTGATTGACCTGCACCAACCCGTCTATCTGATGGTTAGCGGACATAGTAACTCGCTGGCCGCTTCGCTGGAGATACTCAGTTACATCCGTCAACATAAAGGCGTAGGTAAAGTGATGATGTCGGCTGACGACACCGAGATACCGGAAATAGTCGAGACAGCCGAGTTGACTGCCGCTCCTACGGAAGCACTTTTGCATCACGCCAAACCGCTCCGCCTCGGTGTGGTGGGTCAGCCTTCCGACTGGCTCATCTCCTCCGGCGTGGACTATCGAGAGGTACTCAAACGGATGAACATCGAGTTGGTGGACATCGACATCAATGAGATCCAGTCCTTAGGTGTGGTAGATCCGGGTATGAAAGGTGCTGAGGCTATCTATCAGCGGCTCAAAGAGATCGTGGTTAAAAACAATCTCCAAGGTGTGACTTTGCGTTGCTTCGATTTGTTGACCACTGTCAAGAATACCGGTTGTATCGCCCTCAGCAAACTGAATGACGAGGGTATACCGGCTTCCTGCGAGGGCGATATACCGACCCTGCTCACGATGATGCTCTGTAAGAAGATCACCGGCGAACCGTGCTTCCAAGTAAATCCGGCACGTATCAAAGCCGACGGCGAGATGCTCTTTGCGCATTGTACTTTGCCGCTCAAGATGACGGAGAAACATGAGTACACCACGCATTTCGAGTCGGGTATAGGTGTGGCTATCCACGGTGACCTGCCGACCGGTGACTACACGCTCGTCAAGATGAGCGGTGATATGAAACGACTGCTGGCTGTGGATGTCGAACTCGAGCGTTGTCAGTTCGAGGCGAACCTCTGCCGTACGCAGGTGTGGATCAAAGCGAACCCGCTGGTAAGTCAGTATTTCCTGACTGCACCCATCCATAACCATCACATCCTTATCCGTGGTCATCACGCTGCTGAATTCAGAAAATAAATAACAAATTACAAATCACAAATCAAAAATAACAAATTTATAAAACTATGGTATCTTACAAAGAATTAGGCCTTGTCAACACCCGTGAGATGTTTGCAAAGGCTATCAAGGGAGGCTATGCTATCCCGGCATTTAACTTCAACAACATGGAGCAACTCCAGGCGATCATCAAAGCAGCTGCTGAGACCAAGTCTCCGGTGATCCTCCAGGTATCCAAAGGCGCACGTAACTATGCGAACCAGACCCTGCTTCGTTATATGGCACAGGGAGCTGTAGAGTACGCTAAAGAACTCGGTTGGGAGAAACCGCAGATCGTGCTGCACCTCGACCACGGAGATAGCTTCGAACTCTGCAAATCTTGCGTAGACTTCGGTTTCTCGAGCGTTATGATCGATGCTTCGTCCCTTCCGTATGAAGAGAACATCGCCCTCACGAAGAAAGTAGTGGACTATGCCCATCAGTATGATGTAACCGTTGAGGCTGAACTTGGTGTATTGGCAGGTGTAGAGGATGAAGTATCGTCGGCTGTCAGCCACTATACCAAGCCGGAAGAGGTTGTTGATTTCGCTACCCGTACGGGCTGCGACTCGCTCGCTATCTCTATCGGTACCAGCCACGGTGCGTATAAGTTCACACCGGAGCAGTGCACCCGTGACCCGAAGACCGGACGTCTCGTTCCTCCTCCATTGGCTTTCGACGTGCTCGACGCTGTGATGGAGCAACTCCCGGGCTTCCCGATCGTTCTCCACGGCTCGTCTTCCGTTCCGCAGGAGTATGTAGATATGATCAACCAGTACGGTGGCAAACTGCCTGACGCAGTAGGTATTCCGGAGGAGCAACTCCGCAAAGCTGCCAAGTCCGCTGTTTGCAAGATCAATATCGACTCCGATAGCCGTCTTGCTTTCACCGCTGCTGTTCGTAAGGTATTCGCAGAGAAACCGGCTGAGTTCGATCCGCGTAAGTACTGCGGTCCGGCTCGTGACCTGATGACCGAGCTCTACAAGCACAAGATCATCAATGTGCTGGGTAGCGACGGCAAAGCAGAGTAAAGTCATTTAAAAAGGCAGACAACATGGCTTTACCTTTCATGTCGGCAGAGCAAGCTGCCGAATTGATACAACATGGTGACGTCTTGGGCATGGGTGGTTTTACCGCTACCGGAGTGCCCAAGGCGGTTCCTTTTGCGCTCGCACAACGTGCCGAGAAACTGCACGCACAAGGTATTCCTTTCCGCGTAGGACTCGAGACCGGTGCATCCATGGGCGACAGCTGTGACGGTGCGTTAGCTCGCGCTCACGCAGTCGAGTTCCGTACCCCGTATCAGTCCAATAAATCCATGCGCGAGGAGATCAATGCCGAAGGAACGCATTATTTCGACATGCACCTCAGCCATATGGCGCAGGACATCCGTTACGGCTTCCTTCCCAAACCCAAATGGGCAGTCATCGAGGCTTCCTATGTAGGCGAGGACGGTACCATCGTGCCGGCAGCCGGGATCGGTATCATGCCGACCATCTGCCGCATGGCGGATAAGATCATCGTCGAACTGAACGAGATGTTCCCCGCTTCCATGCGCGGTATGCATGATCTGTACGAACCTCTCGACCCTCCTCAACGTCGCGAGATACCTATCTACAAACCCTCCGATCGCTGCGGCTCTGATCATATCAAGGTCGATCCCGCGAAGATTGCGGCAGTCGTGAAGACCAACCGTCCGAACGAGATCCCGGCTTTCACGCCGGTGGATGAGACGACGGCAAAGATCGGTGCGAACGTAGCAGCCTTCCTCGAGGCAGAGATGAAAGCCGGTCGTATACCCGCTTCCTTCCTGCCCATCCAGAGTGGAGTAGGTAACGTAGCGAACGCTGTGCTCGGTGAACTGGGCAAGAACCCCAATATCCCGCCGTTTGAGATGTACTCGGAGGTGATCCAAGACTCCGTGGTGGACCTCATCAAAGCCGGACATTGTAAGTTCGCTTCGGGTTGCTCGCTGCGACTCGTAGAGTCCAAGATGGCCGAAGTGCTCGCTGACCTCGATTTCTACCGCGACAAGCTCTTACTGCGTCCGCAGGAGACTTCCAATAGCCCGGAGATCGCACGTCGTTTGGGTATCATCGCTATCAACACCGCCCTCGAGGCAGATATATACGGAAACGTCAACTCGACCCATGTATGCGGTGTCAAGATGATGAACGGTATCGGTGGTTCAGGTGATTTCGCCCGTAACTCCTACCTCTCTATCTTCACCACCGCTTCGACGGCGAAGAACGGTGCTATCTCGTCGATTGTACCGATGGTGACCCACCTCGATCACTCCGAGCACTCCGTTAAGGTGCTGGTAACCGAGCAGGGTGTTGCCGATCTGCGTGGTAAGAGTCCGCGTCAGCGTGCGGAAGAGATCATTAATAACTGCGTCGCTCCGGAATACCGCGAGATGCTGCGCGACTATCTGAAGATCGCACGTCACGGTCAGACACAACACGAACTGTCTTGCGCCTTCGCTATGCACGAGGAGTTCCTCAAGTCCGGCGATATGCGTAATACGAAGTGGGAAAATTATAAACGATAATATGCGAGTCGCCTCTTCTCGAGGAGACAGACGTATATAACTCAAAAAGGATGGCCGAAAGACCATCCTTTTTGTCGAGAAGAGGTGACTCGAACACCCGACCCCTACGTCCCGAACGTAGTGCGCTACCAACTGCGCTACTTCTCGAAATTTTCTCGTTCTTGCGAAAGCGGGTGCAAAAGTACTGCTTTTTTTTGAATTGTGCAAATTTTTCTGCAATTATTTTGCACTTTTTCGCTTAAAAGTGCGTTTTCCGGGCTTTAAAGGCTCCGATTGTGCGATGATTTGCTTCGCTTCGTCCTCCGTTAGTGCCTCTATGTTCGTACTCTTCGGCACGCGATAATTGCCTTCCGGTGTATGGATGTACGCACCGAACTTACTGCGCAGCACTTGTATATCGCCCCACGCATGTAACGGAGTAGCACTCTGTTGTTTATCTTTGATCAACGCTACGGCCTCATCCATCTTCAGTGTCATCGGATCTTTCCCGCGCGGGATAGAGATAAAGAGTTTGTCATAATGTACGTACGGACCGTACTTACCTTCGCCGACAATCACTTCCTTTCCTTCGTATTCACCGAGTGTGAACGGCAGTGCGCTCTTGAACAGATCGAGCGCTTCGTTGAGCGTGATTGAGTAGATGGATTGCCCTTTCTTGAGGCTGGCGAATTTCGGTTTGTCGTTGGCGGCATCGCCTAACTGTACGCACGGACCGATCTTGCTGATTTTGGCAATCACAGGCAGCCCTGTAGCGGGGTCTTGACCCAACAAACGACCATCTACTTTTCCCGATGGAATCGAAGAAAGTAAGGGTTTGAAGGTCTTATAGAATTTATCTACCGTCTCTGTCCAGTCGGCACGACCGACAGCGATCTTATCGAACTGCTCTTCCTCATGGGCAGTGAAGTCATAACTAAGGATCTCCGGGAAGTGCGATACCAGAAAATCGTTCGTGATACGTCCGAGGTCAGTCGGCATGAATCGCTGGCTCTCTGCGCCGTACATCTCGCTCTTCTGTTTCTCTTGAACCATACCGTTCTTAAGGCTTAACACGGCGATATCGCGTTTCTGACCGGCTACCGAACCTTTCTCAACGTATTTGACTTTTAGAATCGTTTCGATGATGGTTGCGTAGGTCGAAGGACGACCGATACCGAGTTCCTCCATGCGCTTGACAAGCGTGGCATCGTTGTAGCGGAAAGGCGGTTTGGCGTAGGTCTGAATAGCCTCCGCGTTCACTAATTTCAGTCGCTCGCGTTGGGACATAGCCGGCAGCACACGACGCTCTTCCGCTTCCTCGTCTGTCGATTGGACATACACACGCGTAAAACCGTCAAACAGAATCACTTCACCCGTAGCTACAAACGCATACTTCGAGCCGTGAACGGATACCTCAATGGTCGTTTTCTCGCTCTCCGCTTCCGACATCTGCGAAGCGATCGTACGCTTCCAGATCAACTCATACAGACGCTGTTCATCCTTGGTGTCACCGGCGCTGAGCGTACTCATATACGTCGGACGAATGGCTTCGTGCGCTTCCTGTGCACCCTTGGCTTTGGTGTGGAACTGACGCGTATGGACGTACTCTTTGCCGTATTGCTCGGTGATAACCTCTTTGGATGTCGCCAACGCGAGGGTAGAGAGGTTGACGGAGTCGGTACGCATATACGTGATCTTTCCGCTCTCGTACAAGGACTGCGCCAGACGCATGGTCTTGGAGACCGTGAACTTGAGCTTACGTGCTGCCTCTTGTTGAAGCGACGAGGTGGTGAAGGGCGGTGCCGGCATATGCTTCACCGGTTTACGCTGTACGTCGCGTACGATGAACTGCGCGGAGTTCAAACTCTCCAGGAACTCAATCGCATCTTTCTTATGCGAAAAACGATGGTTCAATTCGCATTTCAGTACCGAGGCATCACCCGGATTTATTCCGATGAAATCGGCAAAAACGCGATAAGAGGACGATGCGCGGAAGTTCTCTATCTCGCTCTCTTTCTCCACGATGAGACGAACGGCAACGGATTGTACACGACCGGCTGACAGACCCGTCGTCACTTTCTTCCAAAGTACCGGAGATAACTCGAATCCCACGATACGGTCGAGTACACGACGCGCCTGTTGGGCATTCACCAGATTATAATCGATATCGCGCGGGTGCTCGATGGCCTCTAAGATCGCCGGCTTGGTGATCTCGTGAAAGACGATACGCTTCGTGTCTTTGTTCTCCAGACCCAATACCTCTTTCAGATGCCATGCAATCGCTTCTCCCTCGCGGTCCTCATCGGAAGCCAACCAAACGGTATCCGCTTTCTTAGCCTCGCGCTGCAACTGCTCAATCAGATGCTCTTTGTGGGCATCAATCGCATAATGCGGCGCATAACCGTTCTCAAAATCAATACCTAACGAGTTCTTTCCGATAGGTTCGATATCGCGTACGTGACCTTGGCTGCTCAACACATGATAATCACTGCCGAGGAATTTCCCGATAGTGTCCGCTTTGTGCGGGGACTCAACTATAACCAAATTTTTGCTCATACTCGTATATAAATAAGGAGTGAACTCCAAAAACGGCTGCAAAAGTAGTATAATTAATTTATTTATGCAAATTTTTTTTTGTTTGCTTGTGTATATCAAAGATATTTAGTATCTTTGCACCCGATTTGAAAAAAAATAGTTTTAATTTTTTTATCGAAACACTTGCATGAACGTTTTTTTAGTCGTATTATTAGTGCTCGCGGGCGTCGCGTTATTATTAATGGAGATGTTCCTTTTGCCGGGATTCGGCATTGCGGGCGTGAGTGGTTTTGCCGCCTTGGTCGGAGCTGTGGTCTTGGCGTGGCTTAAGATAGGTTATATTGCGGGGTATATCACCCTCGGTGCGTGTCTGGTGTTGTCTGGTTTGGCTATCTGGGGTTTCTTGCGTAGCAGTGCCCTTGATAAGATGGCGCTGGACTCCAAGATAGACAGTCATGTCGAGTTAGCCAGCAATAAACTCAAGAAAGAGGCCAATGACCAATCACCAAAGACAAATAACAAATAATAAATAATATGGAAGTTCTCAATGTCATTTTGATTATGCTGATCAGTATCGGCTTAGTCATCTTCTTCTACTATGTGCCCTTCATGTTGTGGATCAATGCCGCCGTGAGTGGCGTACATATCAGTTTGGTACAACTCTTCCTGATGCGTATCCGTAAAGTGCCGCCCGCAAAGATCGTCAATTGTATGATCGAGGCGCATAAGGCCGGTCTGATGGAGGTGAAACGTGACGGTCTGGAGGCGCACTATCTTGCCGGAGGACATATCGAGCGTGTCGTACATGCACTCGTTTCTGCATCCAAAGCAGGCATTGACCTGAGTTTCCAGATGGCTACGGCTATTGACCTCGCCGGTCGTGATGTGTTTGAGGCGGTGCAGATGTCTGTTAATCCCCGCGTCATCGATACCCCGCCTGTAGCAGCGGTTGCCAAAGATGGTATTCAGCTCATCGCCAAAGCGCGTGTGACGGTACGTGCAAACATCCGCCAACTTGTCGGAGGTGCCGGAGAAGATACGATTCTTGCCCGTGTAGGTGAAGGTATCGTCAGCTCCATCGGTAGTGCCGAGAGCCATAAACAAGTGCTCGAAAACCCCGATTCCATCAGTAAACTCGTGCTCTCGAAGGGGCTCGATGACGGAACGGCTTTTGAGATCCTCTCCATCGATATCGCGGATATCGACGTAGGTAAGAACATCGGTGCGCAACTGCAGATGGATCAGGCGGAAGCGGATAAGAATATTGCCCAGGCCAAAGCCGAGGAACGTCGTGCAATGGCGATTGCATCGGAGCAGGAGATGAAAGCAAAGGCACAGGAAGCCCGCGCCAAAGTGATTGAAGCCGAGGCACTCGTGCCGCAAGCTATGGCAGAAGCGTTCCGTAACGGTAACCTCGGCATTATGGATTACTACCGCATGCAGAATATCCAGGCCGACACCGCTATGCGCGAGAATATCGCCGGCGGACCCGTAGAAAAGAAGGGAAAGAAATAGTTTAGAGTTGAAAGTTGCTCTATTACAATATCCGATCGAGTGGGCGAATCCGCAGGCGAACATAGGTCTGCTGGATGAGCGTCTGCGGGCTATCGCCGGTCAGGCAGATATGGCGGTGGTACCGGAGATGTTCAGTACAGGTTTCTGTACCGATCGTCCCGGTCTGGCAGAACCATGGGGCACGGGTCCCACCTGTCAGGCGCTCCAACGCATGGCGGACGAGTACCACATCGCCATTGTCGGATCGATGATGGCTACGGATAACGGGAAGCTATACAATCGCGGTTTTCTCTTTGCGCCCGGAGTAGCGCCGCAACACTACGACAAGCATCATCTGTATGCGAGCGGAGGCGAAGCGGAGTTTTTTACGCCGGGTCAGGAGCGACCGATCTTCGAGTACCGGGGAGTCAAGATACGTCTGGCGGTATGTTACGACCTGCGTTTCCCGGTGTGGCTGAGGCAGGATAAGCATAATATGTACGACATCCTGATTGTCGTAGCCTGCTGGCCGACCGTGCGTATCCAGTACTGGGATGCGTTGTTGCCTGCCCGCGCGGCGGAGAACCACTGTTACGGTATCGGGGTCAACATGGTCGGAACGGATGGACTGCAACTCGATTATAACGGCCATTCCGTGGCGTACGATACCTGGCTCAAGGATGTAGCGGGATTTGAGGATTATGAAGCGTCCACGCGTATTGTGGACCTGTCGATAGAGAAACTGCGGCATTTCCGCGAGGTGCTGCCGCAATGGAAAGAAGCAGATGAATATCAATTGGAAAATAAAAGAACTGACGCCTGAGGAGCAGGCTGCTGCACAGCGTCTGACTACCGAACTGGAGATCAGTCCGGTGGCGGGGCGTATCTTAGCGGCGCGTGGTCTGCGTACAGCGGCTGAAGCGCGCGCGTACATACGTCCTTCTTTAGATAGTCTGCACGATCCTTTCCTTATGAAGGACATGGGTGCTGCAGTGGACCGTCTTTGTCAGGCCATCGATAGTCACGAACGGATCATGGTCTATGGTGACTACGATGTGGACGGTACTACTGCCGTTGCCCTCATGTATTCTTTCCTCAAGACTCAGACCGACAACCTCATCTATTATATCCCCGACCGTTATACGGAGGGCTACGGTATCTCCACCAAAGGTATTGACACAGCCAAAGAGAAAGGTTGTACGCTGGTGGTTGCCCTCGACTGCGGCATCAAGGCCGTCGATAAGATGGAGTATGCCCAATCGCTGGGTATCGATTTTATTATCTGCGACCATCACACCCCCGGAGAGACTATTCCAAAGACGGTAGCGGTGCTGAATATGAAACGTGCCGACTGCCGCTATCCTTATAAGGAACTGAGCGGCTGCGGCGTGGGTTTCAAACTGGCGCAGGCATATGCTTTACGTCGCGGGATGGATATGCAGGAGGTTTATCGCCTCTTACCCTTGCTCGCTATGTCCATTGCTTCGGATGTAGTGCCTGTCACGGGGGAGAACCGTATCCTGGCTTTCTTCGGACTCCGTGCACTCAATGCCTTCCCCTCGGTAGGCATGCAAGCCATCATGCAGGTAGCGGGAATCGAAGGCAAAACGATCACCATCAGCGATCTCGTTTACAAGTTCGGTCCGCGCATCAATGCGGCAGGTCGTATCAAGTCCGGTGCGGAGGCAGTACGACTGCTTATCACCGATGATGCGGAGGCGGCGTTACGCTTTGCGCAGGACATCGATTCCTATAACCAAGACCGGCGTGATTTTGACTCGAAGACCACCGATGAGGCACTCGAGCAACTCGCAAAAGATCCGATGAATTCGAGCAGATTTACAACTGTTGTCTTCTCGCCCGATTGGCATAAAGGGGTCGTGGGAATCGCTGCAAGTCGATTGACGGAGACCTATTACCGACCGACGATCGTCCTCACTGCCGGCGACGATGATATCATCAGCGGTAGTGCCCGTTCGGTGAGTGATTTCGATATCTACACAGCTATCGACTCCTGCCGCGATCTGCTTACCAATTTCGGTGGACATAAGTTTGCAGCCGGCCTCAGTATGCATATCAAAGACCTGCCGGAGTTCAAACGCCGTTTTGAAGAGTACGTAGCAGCGCATATCACGCCCGAGCAACAATGCCCGACGCTGGATATAGAGGCGGAGGTAGAGTTGAGTGATATGAACTGGAAGATGTATAAGATCCTTCAATGTCTGGAGCCTTTCGGACCGGGCAATGAGCGACCGCTCTTCCTATGCCGGCATCTGATCAACAACCGCAACTCCCGTGCCGTGAGTGACGGACGCCATCTGCATCTGGATCTCACCGACTGCGTGGTAGCCATGGACGGCATCGCGTTCGGACAGGGCGATAAAGCCATCCATCTGCAGAACGGCAAAGCGATTGATATCTGTTTCTATCTCGAGGAGAACTCCTATCGCGGACGTACGACCCTCCAGATGAACGCTCAAGATATCAAACTCAACGACTGACTACAATGATTGAGAAGAGCGGTGGCTTCGGCTGCCGCTTTTTTGTATTCATCCATGCTGATCGCATCGGATTGCTCTAATCGGGCGATGATCGATTCGGCTTTTTGGATAGCCTCATCGTACGTCAGCTTATTGTCCTTTTCCATGAATAATAATACCGGTGGTAAAGAATAATATCTTGAGATCGAGCAGCAGCGACATGTTCTCTACATACACGATGTCGCAGTTGAGTCGTTCGATCATTTTCTCCAATGTATCCGTATAGCCTACGCGGATCGGTCCCCAACTGGTCAGACCGGGGCGAACCTTATACAGCAGGCAGTAATAGGGTGCCTCTTGCATGATCTGCTCGATGAAATACGGTCGTTCGGGACGCGGACCTACGATGGACATATCGCCGCGCAGGATATTCCATAACTGCGGCAGTTCATCAAGACGGTACTTACGCAACCAATGCCCGATTTTCGTGATACGCGGGTCGTTATCCTGCGTGAGTTGAGGCAGTCCTTCTTCTTCTGCATTAGCTATCATCGTGCGGAACTTATAGATCCTAAACGGCAGACCGTACAAGCCGATACGTTCCTGACTATAGAAGACCGGTCCGCGGGAGGATAACTTCACTTGCAGCGCGATAACCCCCAACAGCGGCGAGAGGATCATCAGGCCAAGGGCTGAGGCGGCTATATCGAACGCCCGTTTGATACATAACTCGGCATCCGTCATCGACTGCTCGGTGATACGGATGAGGGACGGTCGGTCGAGTTGACCGATACGCGCGGCGCCCGTGAGCATGTCATACACGCGCGGGACCATGCTTATCTCGCACGAGAGCGGGTACAGGCGCGCGATGAGCAGGTACAGATCGCGATCCGTATAATCCTTCGGCAGGTCGATGATCACCTCGTCTTGTTCGCCCGCTTTGAGCGCTTCGGCTTCCGCCATCGAATGTACCACCCGCGTACGGGATATACCGCGGCGGCGGGAGAGTAGGGTGATGGTCAAGCGAGGGATATAACTGAGCACGAACTGCAGGCTAAACAGCACCCCGAGCGATACTAAATACCGGCGGTAATTCTCCGTGGGATCATCGATGATGATGATGAAGAAGAACAGCAGCGAGATGATCATCGCGCAGATAAACGTGCGCAGGAACTCGCGCCATAGGGGCTTCTGGAAGGGGCGCAGGTAGTATCCCGAGAGGTAATAGATAACCAGACAAACGATAGGATATACAATCAGCGGCGGCCAAAAATTAAACGCCGGCACCAACACCTCTTGCAGCGACTCCACTTTACCGTCATACACCATCCAACGGAAAGCCAGGAAGCACAACCAAACCAACTCACTGCTGATGAGGTCGGCAAGGATATACCATAGCTGTTGTTGTCTGCGGAGGGTCATGGGCGAATGATTTGGAAAGTGCCGTCGGCGTTGATTTTAATGATGCTGCTCGGTTCATGGGGACAGTCATCGTCCCGACGGAATCGGCAGACGTAGTTTGCGCCGTCCAGAACGGCTTGTTCTATCTCATGGAAGAAATGCGCTGTCGGATGTCCGCTGATATTAGCGGACGTGGACACGATCGGATGACGCAACTGCTCGCAGAGTGCTTTGGAGAAAGGCTCGCCGGTGATGCGGATACCGATTGAACCGTCCTCTGCAATCAGGTTCGGTGCCAGATTACGGGCATTCGGATAGATAATCGTCAGCGGCTTCATCATTCCATCATTTGCATCATTTGCATCATTTGCATCATTTGCATCATTTGCATCATTCCCATCATTCGTCGCTTCCAGCAACGCCCACGCTGCATCGGGGATGTCGCCGATATAGTAGTTCAGTTTGGCAGGACTGTCCAATAGCACGAGCATCGACTTGGAGTCTTCGCGTTGCTTGAGGGCGTATATCTTTTTCACCGCCTCGGCGTTCGTCGCATCGCAGCCTATCCCCCATACCGTATCGGTAGGATAGACGATGATCCCGCCGCTACGCAACACGCGCAGCGCTTCCTGCAAATCTTCCCTATCGTACCGCTTGTAATCCAAAATCCGCCGCAAAGGTACAAAAAAATTTGCACATATCAAAATTTTTATGTAATTTTGCATCGTATTTGTGAATTATGCAGAATAACACATTCAAAAACATATGGTTTGATTACAAGCTGGAGGTTATTTTCGGCGTGGTGATGGTAGCGGTGGTGGTGCTGAGCAGTTATCTGGCGCAGTTCATACCGGACGATATATACGATCGTGTTCTCACGCCTGCGTTCAATGTAGGTACGTTCACGGCAGCTTTTGCCTGCGCGTGGATTACCTTCCGTCATGTGGAGCACTTGCGTATTCGGCGTGCGTGGGGATATGCGTTGTTGACGTGGGGCTTGGGCGATCTGTCTTATTTTGTCTGTTACGTGCTTGCCCCGATGCAGGTGATGAACATGGGTGCCGAGCATATCACGGCGTATGAACTGCTGATCGGTAATCTGTTAGGATGGGTGATGATCCTTTATCCGACCGAGACCCTTCGTCCGGGATGGCTGACGTGGAAGACTGTTCTGTGGCAATTATTACCGATGATTGTGCTGGTAGCCTTGGATTATATCGTTCCTTTCAGTCTACGGCTGTTGATAGCGCTCTATCCGTATGCGCTGCTTGCTTTTGTGCTCACGCATATACGCCGGTATCAAAAATGGTGCGAGGATAACTTCTCGACTTTGGACAATATGGATGTGCAGTGGATCATCCGCTACTGTATCATGTTAGCCATCATCGGTCTCAATTATGTCAATATATGCGTTGCTAGCGGGCATACGCGCGGGTTCACGCAGCAATGGTTCATCATCCTCATGCTTGTCTATAGCACGGAGCAGATTCTCTACCGCAAGGACCCGTGGCAACGTTTGCGTACGATAGAGCCGGAAGCGGAGCCAACCGAAATCGACCAACCGTACGCGGCATACAAAGCAACGTTGGAAACTTGGCTCGAAAAGGACAAACCTTACCTCAATCCCGATTTCCAGTTAATGGACTTACGTCAGGTGCTTCCGCTCAACCGCACTTACCTCAGCCAACTCATCAACAACGAGTACGGTTGTTCATTCTACCAATGGGTGAATGGTATGCGTATCGAAGAGGCAAAGCGTCTGAAAATGGAGCATCCCGAGTGGACGATACAGGATATCGCATCTCGCTGCGGTTTCTCATCCCGAATGGCATACACGCGCACGTTCGCTCGCGAAACCGGTCAAACACCCAGCGAGTGGTGGTCCACGCAAAACACCCCTCAATAATCTAAAAACGCATCTTCGGGTGCGTTTTTTTGCGGAGGTTCTATGCTTTCGCTTAATCCACTCCCGTGGCGCTCAAGCTCGAAATGTCTCGGATGACATTTCTTCATGTACAAAAAGACCAAAAATGAACCAAAAAACACATGTTTTTCTTCCAAATGTGGGTTAAAAAGTATGGATTTGGACAAAAAACACATGTTTTTCTTCCAAATGTGGGTTGAAAAGTATAGATTTGGACAAAAAACACAAAATTTATTTGGTCAATTCGAAAAAATATTGTACATTTGCACCGGATTTTAAAGACAGTGGTATGGAAAACTTGATTGGACGTCAATTAGAGTTGGCTGAATTGCAAAGAGCTTTGGATTCGAAGCGTTCGGAATTCGTTATATTGTATGGGCGTAGGCGCGTAGGTAAAACATTCTTAGTAAGGTGCTTCTGCAATGATACCTATAGTTTTCATTTTGTGGGGGCACATAAACAGCCTCTCCAAGCGCAGTTGACTAATTTTCGGGAGGCGTTACAGCGCTGTAATCCTGACGTAGACGTTCCCGAACTAACCAACTGGCATGAGGCATTTCGGCAGTTGGCGAATTACTTGGAGCAATGCCAAGAGGCTCGCAAAGTGGTTTTCTTTGATGAGATGCCGTGGATAGATACGCAAAAGAGTGATTTTGTAAGTGAGTTAGAGTATTTTTGGTCCAGTTGGGTGCAGAACAGAGATGATATAGTGTTCATCGCGTGCGGAAGCGCAACTACTTGGATGAAAGAGAAACTGGAAGATAACCAAGGCGGATTACACAATCGTATAACCCATCGTATCTATTTGCGTCCGTTCTATTTGAACGAGTGTAAACAATACCTGCTTTCTCATGGGTTTAGTTGGGACGACTACCAGATTTTGCAGTTTTATATGATCTTCGGCGGCGTGCCCTATTACATGAGTTTGCTTCGTCCCCAATTGAGTCTGGTGGAGAATGTGGATGCCCTTATTTTCCGTAGAGGCGGAGAGTTGAGCGATGAGTTCAAAGAACTATATAATGCATTATTCAAAAAAGCGGATAAGTACATACGGATTGTACAGCTGTTAGCTACCAAACGGGAGGGGTTTACAAAGACGCAGATTTCAGATGAAACCGGCTATTCCGGAGGCGGACTGACGAAGATTTTAGAGAACTTGGAACGGTGCGATTTTATAGTGTCTTACGCACAATATGGCAATAAGACCAAACAGACTCTATATCGTTTGTGCGATTTCTATACACTTTTCTATTTTAGTTACGTCAAGGACAACCGTTCGAAGGATGAGCAATATTGGTTACACCATTTCCAGGACCGGAGCGTGGAGAGTTGGGAAGGCTTTACGTTCGAAGAGGTCTGTCTGAGACATCTTCCTCATATCAAACGCGGTTTAGGTATTTCCGGTATGGCGACCGAAGCTTCTTCATGGCGATTTGTGCCGGGAAAGAATGATAAACGCAAAGGAGCACAAGTGGATTTGGTTATTTCACGTGCCGATAAAATGATTCATCTATGCGAGATGAAGTTTTCTGCTACCCCTTATACCATTAAGAAAGAATATGCCGAACGGCTTATCAAACGCAAACAACTGTTTATGGAAGAGAATGATATCAGCCGAGGCGTTGTATTGACGTTTGTCACCCCGTATGGATTAAAAGAGGGACTTCACACTTCGCTTGTTCATTCGTCGCTTTCATCTAAAGAATTGTTCCTTGCGGAAGGATAAAAAAACGCATCTTCGGGTGCGTTTTTTTGTGCAAGTCCTTGTATATTCCCCCAAAAAGCAAACAAATACATGGTTGTGGCTTCTCGTCCCGCCAAGTTTTCTATCGCACTTTCCTTCGCGAAACCGGTCAAACACCCAGCGAGTGGTGGGCTGCCCAAAACACCCATTTAGGAAACAATTCGTAAATTTCTGACCCTTTTAGGATACACTTTGTAAATATATGCACGTGCGTATTGCGTACGTGCATGTTTTTTTATAATTTTGCACTGACGTTGTTTATGTTGCGAAAAAATCACAAAATTCTATACTTAAAAAAATCTAACACAATGATGAAAAAGACTATTCTTTATTTATTAACTGCTGTGATGCTGGCAAGCATCCCGTCTATGGACCTCATGGCCAGTAGAGCCCACCACGGAGACTGGTATTTCCGTGAAGAATGGGGTGGTACCCAGTATTCGGCTTACGTAGCCGGTAACGGGAAAGTGCATTACAAAGTTCTCATTTACGCCACTGGATCGACTCGAAATTTCTGGGCGTATTCGGATGAGAACAACATCACCCAAGGTTCCCGTTGTTGGACGCAATTGCAAGGATCCGCCGACCAACCGGTCTTCCTGATATACGAAGCGGACAACAAAGGGCATAACAGACCTATAGGAGATGACTGCGATGGCTGCAACCCCAACGACCGAGGTTGGGTGAAGTTGAAAGTGCTGTCGGACGCTATCATCGTGACCAATACCTACGACGGTGTGCCTGTACATGTTGCTCCTGACGGACAGTGGCATGAATTTTATCTCAAGCGCATGAGTACAGCGGACTGGTTGACCTATCTGGAGTTCGACTATATCGAACCTGCTGCATACGCTAACCAGACGTATTTTGTGGGCAATTCGGTGCATTACCGTCGTGAGGGAGAAAAACCGAAAGACCAAGCCAGAGGAGAACAAACCCGCGTATTGGCGGAAGTGGAGGGCGGCAACCCCGATCCGGCGCCGCAATTGCAAAATCCCTTCCTCTATGTAGTAAACGAAAACGGAACTACCGGTTTCGGTAAGATCGGGCTCCTGTATTTTTCCGTTCAAAAACCCTACAGGTATTGGATAAACGGTACGGGAGATCCTATTACTTGTGATCAAAACGCGGACATGATGTATCTGAATAGCGACGATGTGGTGCGCAGTCTTTACATCACGATGGAAGTTCAGCGCTCCATGGATACCACGCAAACGATCATATTGAAATCCAATACGCTTAATATTCCCGCGTATCACAAGATACACGATTTTGCGATAAGAGGTTATCGGTATCAAGAGAACTCCAACCAGACGTTTTCCAACGACCGATATAAAGAGATCTCCTGGAATATCTATCATCCGAGGGAGCAGGATATTATAGACGGTGATATGTTCGAGATCCAGCGAGCCTACCATTCCGATTTCTCGGATGCGCAGACCATAAGCGTCATCCCTATGGAGTATGATTCGACAAAACTCGACTCCATTGGGAACGTGGAAGTACAGACCTATACCTACGTGGACTCGGTGCCTGAGGCATGGTGGAACCCCGTGGATAACAACAGGTATCAGCTATACTATCGTATCCGTCGTGCTTCCTCCGCACAGTGGGGATGGGTAGGACATGACTTTACGGCAAGCCTTACGCACTATCCGACAAATGAGTTCTCGCCCTTCATCTATACCAACAGCCTCACCTATAGTCTGGCAGATGATTTCGAGACGAGCCATAAGGTGAACTTCTCGCTGGGTCTGCCCAATAAGAATATGAATCCTGAGCGCAGCGCAGAGAAGCCCGGCTTCAGCTACTATTATCTGGATCCGAAGCAGCGCTTCATCCTGCGTAGGATACTCTCGGAGCTGCAGGACACGGTAGAGATTGTTATCCCGACCGACTCCGTTCAGAAGGCCATTGATGAAGTTCGATTCAATACGAATGACAGTATTTATTCGCGCGGCGCCATTACCATCCGCTATACCGATGTGGCTTCTACGCCGTGTGTCCACTATAAATACGAGGTCTATATCGATACCACCGATGTGACAGTCTCTCGTCCCGATAAAGACTATCCTGCCCATCGGCCGGTAAAACCCGCTTCGAGCAAAGACCAAAACGTCTATTTCACCGAGGCGGCGAATATCAATACCTTCAGCGCGACAAAGTTGACCTATTCGGACGGCGTGCTGCTGACGTGGGAACTGACGGACGGCAACGTCGGCTACTATACGATAGAGACCCGTCCGGCAGGGACAACCGATGCATGGACGCTGGTGGTAGATAGCCTGTATACCGGTTGGTACAAAGACATTACCGCCAACCCGTATGTATCTCCCGAATGGGAATATCGCCTGACGATGACCTATGAGTGCAACGGCAATACGAAGAGCGTATCGGACTCTGTAGTCGGTAGCCGCAACCCGTACGGTAAGGTAAGCGGATACGTCCGTTACGAGGACGGTACGGCGTGCCCGAATATCGAAGTGAATGCGTACCGCACGAGCAGCCCCGATGCGCCGGTACAGACGGTGCTGACAGACGAGAACGGCTATTACATGCTGGACAGCCTGCTATACGGCAGCGGCTATGCATACGCCATCACGCCGACGAGTCAGACCGCGCAGTTCGAATACAACCATACCAGCAGCGGAACGGCCTCCATCACACTCGACCTCGACGATTGTATCGCAGAGAATATCAACTTCATCAATATATCCTCGGTGCTTCTGTCGGGTAGAGTGCTCTATGAGAACACGACGATTCCTGCCCGCGATGTCAATTTCCTGCTCAACGGAATAATGGTGAAGAACGGTACTGCGCCGTACAAGACCGACGCATCGGGTAACTTTGAGTTCCGCGTACCGAAGAATTCGGCCTTTACCATTCAGGCGGTCAAGGACGGTCATTGGTTCGCAAGAGACGGCTACGTATTTACGCTGAACCGCGTGACGCAGCAGGAGGACAGTCTTCTGACCTTGAGCGAAGGACTACCGGGTGTACGTATCTGGGATCAGACGAAGGTTCGCCTCATCGGCCGTCTCGCCGGAGGTAGGATACAGGCAGAGAAGACGCTTGGTTTCGGTCTGAGTCAGAACAACTTAGGCGATGACCTGCAGATGGTATTTGAGCTCGAGGGCGACAATATCTCGCATATCGTCAGCATAGCGCAGGACAAGACGATCGATCATATCGACACCGTGGTACGTCATGACGTACGCGACGGCGGAGTGCTTGACTCGGTGGGCGCTACGTTCGTAGAGTACCAGAGGAAGCGCATCATTATCCATCCGGATGCGACCACGGGCGAATACGAGGTGGATCTCTTCCCTGTCAAGTACAAGATCACCCAAGCGACCGCGAGGGGCTATGCGACCCTATTCTCGGAGGGCAAGACCAGCGAGACGCTTGATCTGACCAACGCTCCGCTGCATCAGTTTACGAACACGGAGGACGGCAAAGAGGTGGACTATAACGAGACCTATTCTATCACCTATCATAGCCCGATCGTCATCACTTGCACGCAGTTGCGGTACGGTATGGAAGTAGGCTATTACGGCGAGGAGACCATCAATCGCAAGAATATCCTCAACCAAAATATTAACGTACCGATTGCCCAAAAGCAGGCAGACGGAAGTTATACCTACCTCTTCGGTGCGCCGGTGTTCAATTCGGATACCTATCAGTTCCGCGTAACGGCGCATGAGGACTATTATTATAACAACGATCCGACTTCGCCGCAGCACGAGGAAGTGCGTCTCCAAGGCGGTACGCTGAAAGTATATAACGGTATGTACGACGCCGTCAATACCGATATCCAGACCACAGAACTGAATGCCAACGGTCAGGCCTATATCACGGTGCCGATCAACTATGTCTCCTTCCTCAAGACCGGAGAGAGTGCGCTGCGCGTACTGGATCTCTCCGTGGAGTACGAAGGTGCTTATGTGCAGAGTCAGGCCATCCGGGCCTATGTAACCGGCGACAAAGCCAAAGGTCAGGAGTTCACCGCTTCCACGCACGGTAAGGTAGTGCTGCTGGATATCCTGCGTGATCCTCCCGGATCCGGTAGCTCGGCATTTATCGAAGCAGGTACAACGTATAAATATGCGTATAATCTGAATTTAGCTTTTACTTTCGGATTTAATGTGGAGATCGGATACGGTACAAGCGCTTCGTATACGATGGGTACGTTTGCCGGTCTCGGTGGTGGTGCGTTTGTCGGCATGAAGACGGATATCAATACCATCAAGACAGTAGGTCTCCCCATCCAAGGCAAATATGTCTATAAGCACAATGCAGTATATACCTTCGCTACGTCGGAGCGAATAGAGACCGGTAGTGATCCGATGTCGGTGGGTTCGTCTGCAGATGTCTATATCGGTGCGGTGCAGAATGTGTATTACGGTTTGATGGATGCGGTACAACCGCTCGACTCGCTGACGTATGTCACCTTGGCGGCGCGTTCGGCGAACGGCACCATGCGTGCTATCGCGGAGGGTACGGATGCCGACGGACAGAAATATTACCTCGTTATCGGTACCGAGTTAGGCGCAGAGAGTTATATAGACGCTACCTTCATCTATACGCAGGATTATATTGAGAATACCTTGCTCGAGCAACTCAAACAGCGCCGCGACGCCCTTCTTATGACGGGCGACAGCGCTACCGTGGCAGCGATTGCTCAGGCGACGCACAAACCGGTTTACTGGAGCAAGGTGATGCCGAGTGATGAGAACTTCGCACAGGAGGGATACTACGTGATGATCCGGCCGGATGACGATAGAGTATACGATGACGAAGTGGCATCCTACAACCGTCAGATCTTCGACTGGTTCCGCTTGATGATAGATAACGAAACGGAGAAGATCAATGCGCTCCGCGGCACCAAAGGAAAACTCGTCGGAACCTGGTCGCTCGGCGGATCTACCCGGATTAATCATACCGAGAGTTACGAGTACTCCAATGCCTACACCTCTCAAATATTCTGGCCGGGTTCATCCGGCAACCTCCCGGGGGCGGATGCGGTCGCTATATTCAAATACTTCGGTAAGACCGTAGGCGATAAATTGACCAAATCGTACAATAATTTGGTAAGCGGTACCAATGAAGACGGTGATCCTACCTATGCGTCTCCGTTGGATTTGAAGGGTCAGACACCGGGCGCAAGCTGGACATTGAAATTTACGCCGATCCTTAATTTCGATATGGCCTTAGATCCGTCCTCCGGTGATTCGCATAAGAGAAGTACCGGCTTCACCCTGAAGGCGGATGATTGGGCGTACGGTCATTTGGATGTCAGCGTTTATCGCGTGGAAGACAAGCGCAGCGGATTCAATGATGATCCGGATGATACGATGGATGAGACGGACGCCAATGACGATTACGTCTATGGTTCGTATGTCTATTATCTCAACGGCGGTGCTACACGCTGCCCGTGGGAAGGACCGGACTCGACCCGTTTCTATACGCCGAAAGTGCCGCTCTCGGCAGGAACACTAAAACTCGAGAATCCGAAACTCGATATCGACGTTCACGAGCGCAGCAATGTGCCGGTAGATCAGGCGGCTGTCTTCACTCTCCGCCTCACGAACGAAGGTGAAGTGGGCTACGGAGCCGGTAATTATGCCATTCCGTTTACGCTCAAGCTGACAGAGGGTTCGAACCCGAAGGGTGCACGTATCCTGATTGACGGTGCGCCGTTGCTGGAGGAAGGACGTGTTATCCGTCTCACCCGTGGCGAGATCATTACCAAACTCGTGCAGGTGTATGCCGGCGAAGGATACGACTTCGAGAATATATCGCTCTCTCTCGTTTCGCCCTGTATGGTGAATACCAAAGGACAATGTACCTTCTCCGTACACTATATGCCGGTGGCTTGTCCGGTGAATATATCCGTGCCGCACGACAAATGGATCATGAATACCCTCTCGCCACAAGACTCCGCGGGATGGTATCTGCCGGTAGTGATTGACGGATTTGATGTCAACTACAAGAACTTTGACCATATCGAGTTCCAGTACAAACTCGCCACGCAGTCGGACGATGCATGGGTGAACCTCTGCTCGTATTATGCGAACGACAGCCTCTATGAGATGGCTTCGGGAACCAAGGCCATGATTAGCGGCGGCCGTATCGAGAACATCCGTTTCTACGGCGAACGTGACCCGATGGAGCAGAAATACGACCTGCGTGCCGTAGCCTTCTGCCGTCACGGCAACAGCTTTATCACTCGCACTTCGACCGTGCTCTCCGGTATCAAGGATACCCGTCCGCCACGCGTGTTCGGCGAACCCGAACCGGCCAACGCGATCCTTGGCATAGGCGATCACCTCAAATTGCACTTCAACGAAGCTATTGCCGGTAACTACCTCGATGAGGACAATAACTTCCAGGTCATCGGTTATACCAACGAGACGGGAATCACCACCGGTATATCGCTCCATTTTGATGAAACGGAGAACTCGTACGCCGAATCGAAAGTGCTGCGCTCGATATCCGATAAGTCCTTTACGATCGATATGCTCGTCAAGCCGACCGATCCGAATGCAGCGGCTACCTTCTTCAATTACGATACGAAGGGCGCAAGAGCCTTTGCGTTTGGTAAGACGACGGATAACCGCCTGGTGGCTACGCTGGGCGACCATTCCATCTATTCCGATACCCTACCCGAGCCGATGACGGCCTTCACCCGCATCGCGGTTGTATATGATCGTTCCCTCCGTATGGTCCGCTTCTATGCAGGTACGAAAGATGTAACCGATCCGTCGGTTACCCCCATCCCGTCGGATATCCATTTCGAAGGCAGTGCACCGCTCTGTATCGGTAAGGGCTTCCAGGGTAATATGAAGGAGGTGCGTTTGTGGACCAAGGCGCTCGGCGGCGACGAGATCGCGGAGACCTATCTCAAGCGACTCACCGGCTACGAGCGTGAACTGATCGCTTACTATCCGATGGACGAGGGAACAGGAACCGTGCTCAAGGATAAAGCCAACGGTGCGAACCTCTATACCTACGGTGCTACCTGGGAGTTCCAGGAGGGTATTTCACTCCATATCAATGCCAATCAAAAGGCGAAGATGGACGCCGACCTGCTCTCGCGTTCCAACAAGCAGGACGAGACGCTTATGTTCTGGTTCAAATCGCAAGAAAAGAAAGGATTTATCTTCTCCGCAGGACGCCAAGTGGATGGTCTCAATCCGAAAGGCACGCTGCTCGCCCTCAACGAAGGTGCGCTCGTCTTCTACAATTATGAAAACGAATGGACTATTAACGGCGATTATGCCGATAATGAATGGCATCATTTCGTACTCACGATTAACCGCGCGTATAATAATGTAGCCATCTATGTGGATGACCAATTGATGCATACCTTTGCGGCTACCAAGTTAGGCGAGATCAGCGGTACGATGTATATCGGCGGCAACGGCTTTGAGGGTAACATTGATGAGTTCGTTATCTTCGAGCAGGCATTGCCCAAAACGATGATGCAGTCTTACGGTACCACCTCGCCTGTAGGCGATGAGATGGGTCTTATCGCCTATCTGCCGTTCTCGGAGATGAAGGAGAACAGCAACGGCATATTGGAACAAGTCTTCTCCGTCAACGACCAGCGTATCATCAAGGTCAACGGAGAAGCGGTGAAGGCCATGACGCCGCTTATCATTAGCGTCAACGAAGGTAGGGTGAGCGATTTGGGCGATATGAGTCAGTCGGCACCGGTAGAGGATATTGGCCAACTGATGAAGATGAACTTCGACTGGTCGTTCAATAACGACGAGTTGTTGATCAACCTCAATATGCAGGATCGCGAAATCAACAAACAGACGATCTATATCACCGTCCGTGACGTGGAGGACCTCAACGGTAACCCGATGGCTTCGCCTGTGACATGGACCACCTTCGTCGATCGCAATGCTGTCAAATGGGCGAAAAAAGAGATTAACGCCAAGGCTATCTTTGGAGAAGACATGACTGTTACACGTAGCATTCATATCATCAACAACTCCGGTAAACGTCACCAATATACCATCGAGTCTATGCCGGAGTGGCTCTCTATTGATGCTCCTAGCGGTTCTATAAGCCCGGCGGATGAGATAACGCTGGCGCTTACCTTTGATACCGATATAGCTGTAGGTCTTTATTCGGATGTGATCTATCTGACCGATGAAGACGGACTGAGCGAACCGCTTCGTATCGAATACAAGATACAGGCAAGAACGCCCTACGACGCTGTGGATAAAGGCAAGTATCCGCTCAATATGTCTGTCTGCGCACAAGTCATGCTCGATCAATCGGTTTATGATACCGATCCGAGTGATATCGTCTATGCGCTCTATCACAATGAGTGTGTCGGTAAAGAAAATGTCACCTTTGACGATATCACCAATACATCCAAGGTCTTCATGACCGTCTATGGTAATGATGGTATGAACCGTCAGCCGGTTCGCTTCCAACTCTGGCAGGCTTCTACCGGAAAACTCTTTGATCTCCATGCCAACCGTAACGTCCTCTTCTCGGATGGCTTCGTTTACGGCTGCGATGAAGAGCAACCGCTTATCCTCGTAACCAGCGGTAGCGAGATGCAGAATATCGCTGTCGAGAAAGGCTGGAACTGGATATCTCTGAATCTGGATCTAGCCAAGACCAACGGCGCAATGGCTACCTGTATGACGGCGAATGATCCGTGGGTGGATCAAGACGAGATTAAGAATACCAACCTCGGTCTGTTCAGCAGGTATGATGCGGCTACAGGAAACTTTGCGGGAACACTTGAAACCTTGCATTTCTCGCAGGTATATATGGTTCACAGCTCTGCCGGCAATACCATCCGTATCGCGGGTGATAAACTGCCGGAGGATTCAATGAAGATTTCCGTCCTCGGTAACGGCAAATGGAGTCCGATGCCGTGTCTGTTCGACCAAACAACACCGCTCACCGAAGCATTGACCGGCTACTACGACAACGCTACACCGGGTGACCTCATCAAAGCACATGACCGCTTCGCTACCTTCACAGCGAACAAACGTTGGGAAGGTAACCTCACCGCGCTCCGTCCGGGAGAAGGATACCTCTTCCGCCGAATGGAACTCGGTACGGTCACCATTCCGTTCTATCGTCAGTCAGCATCTAACGCTCCGCGTAAAGCCAATGCGCATGTCGACGCCGATCTCGTCTTCTCCAACCCGAATGCGGCTACCAACATGACCATGATAGCAATGATTAATGATGGAATGAGCGCGACTGCGTCGCTCAATGATGTAAATGATGTATTGAAGGTTTACGTAGGCGATGAACTCGCAGCCGTGGCTACCCCGCTCACGATTGATGAGGACACCTATTACTTCCTCACCATCCAGTGTGACAAGGTAGGTGAACTCCGCTTCGAGATGGATGAACAGACACTCCAACCCGAAAATGGCGCCATCATGTACTCGACCGATAGCCATGCAGGTAGTCTCAAAGCACCGATTATGCTTCGTCTTGCCGATGAGACCGGTGTTTATAAGATCATCGAAAACAACCATGTAATAATCATTCGAAACAATGAAAGATATGATGTTACAGGAAAGAAATTGTAAAATCCTTGCTCTTTGTGCCCTGCTGCTTTCGGCAGCGGGCACAGTAGGAGCAACCGCCCCGAAAGGAGTGTTCTCCGTCGGAGACGGCGTGTATGTAACGCTGGCGGACGAGAACTATTCTCAAAGTACAAAGACCCTCTTTACATTCGCTGAAACGCAAGCAATCAGTGAGGAAGGATGGCATGTCTTGGACAAAGATGAATGGACCTATCTGTTAGTTACCCGCGATGCGGGATTGGCTGCAGCCGACCAACGTAACGGAATAGGTACGGTAGCCGGTGTACACGGCTTGATCATCATTCCGGATAACTGGACGCAACCATCCGGAGTTCCGGCGCTGACCGGAGGCTCTTCGGAAGGATGGGATACCAATAGTTACGATGCTACCCAGTGGGCTGCTATGGCAGATGCCGGAGCCGTGTTCTTGCCTGCCGCAGGTTATTCTACCGACGGGACAATCGTCTGGGATGCCGGAGAAGACGGTACGTATTGGAGTCGTTCGGAAAATAGCGGTAATACGGCTCAGGGCTTTGCCATTCAGTTTCAGAATTCGGTCATCCATGACCGCCAGCCGAAAGCCAAAGGAAACTACTATAGCGTTCGTCTGGCGCAGACGGTAACCGTGTTGGACGAGAACGATGATGCCTCGACCTTCGCGACGAAATTCGCTGCGGCGGATAACGAGGACTTTGCACTCATGAAACGTACGCTCTATAAGGACGGTTATTTCAATACGATATGTCTGCCCTTATAGAGCGTACGTTTCATGAGTGCAAAGTC
>JAEEGH010000841.1_pt1 | contig 95114 bp, 64 predicted proteins | sample 9134181 | NCBI WGS metagenome assembly JAEEGH01 (sample SAMN16246544, study PRJNA631951) | gut metagenome | biome: gut microbiome; feature: rumen; material: DP-attached | host: Bos | place: Iran: Karaj | collected 2018-10 | reverse complement strand
CTGTACCAGCGCTACGAAGTCTGGATCAAGGACTACAAGGCCCGCCTGCTGATCATCGACGTGGACAAGATCAAGTTCGAGAACAAGCCGGAAGACTTCCAGTACATCACGGACAAAATTGACGCCGAGCTGTTCGGCCTCTTCCCTGCCGAGTAATATGACAGAAAGACCTACCATCATCGACTTTGTCGAAAAGAACACCCGACAGTTCGCCGACCATGTATACCTCCGGGAGAAAGTGGGTGGAAAATGGACGGAAATCACCCAGGAGCAGACCCGCAACGAGGCCTACCGCATCGGCGCCGGCCTGATTTCCCTGGGCGTGAAGAAGGGGGACAAGATCGCCCTCCTGTCCGAGAGCCGCGCCATGTGGATCCTGGCGGAGATCGGCGCCCTCTACGCCGGTGCCGTCGACGTCCCCCTCTCCGTGAACCTCGGCGAGGGCAAGGACCTTGTCTTCCGCATCAACCACTCCGAATCCAAGTACATCTTCGTCTCAGGGAACCACCTGCCCCGCATCCGCGCCATCCTCTCCCAGTGCCCGGACGTGGAGAAGGTCATCGTGTTCGACGACACCGCCTTCGACTATGACAAGCTGGAGCCCAGGGAGATCCGGATGTCCGAAATCCAGAAGATGGGCGACGAGTTCCTGAAGGCCCATCGGAACGAGTTCGAAGCCCGCTTCAAGTCCGTCGGCCCGGACGACTATGCGAACATCTCCTACACCTCCGGCACCACGGCGGACCCGAAGGGCATCCTCCTGACGCACCGCAACTACACGGCCAACGTGGCCCAGGGCAACTCGGTCATCTCCATCGGCCCGGACTCCACGATGCTCATCATCCTCCCGCTGGACCACTGTTTCGCGCACGTCGCAGGCATGTACACGATGATGGGATACGCCGGCTCCATCGCCTTCGTGCCCATCGGCAAGAACGCCCTCGCCACCTTGCGCAACATCCCCGCGGCCATCTCCGAAACGCGCCCGCATGTCATGCTGTCCGTTCCGGCCCTCGCCCGCAACTTCAAGAAAAACATCGAGACCGGCATCAAGAAGAAGGGTCCGAAGGTGGAGAAACTCTTCAACTTCGCCCTCCGCAACGCCATCAAGTACAACAGGGAATACTACAACCGCGGTACGGGCGGCACCTTCTGGCGGAAGCCCCTCGTGGCCCTGTTCGACAAGATTCTGTTCAAGCAGGTGCGTGAAAGTTTCGGCGGACGGCTGCAGTTCTTCGTGGGCGGCGGTGCCCTGCTGGATATCGAACTCCAGCGCTTCTTCTGTGCCGTGGGCATGCCCATGTTCCAGGGCTACGGCCTCACCGAGGCCACCCCGATCATCTGTTCGAATTCCGCGGGCCATGCCCGTTTCGGCTCCTCCGGCCGGCTGGTGAAGCCGATGGACTGCGTCATCCTGGACGCCGAGGGCAAGGAAGTCCCGCACGGCACCCGCGGTGAGATCGTCATCCGCGGCGAAAACGTGATGGCGGGCTACTGGAAAAACCCCAAAGCCACGGCCGACACCATCATCGACGGCTGGCTCCACACCGGTGACATGGGCTACATCTGCCCGGAAGACCCGGAGTTCCTGTATGTCGTGGGCCGGTTCAAGAGCCTGCTCATCTCCTCCGACGGCGAGAAGTACTCTCCGGAAGGCTTCGAGGATAACCTGACCGAGGTGTCCAAGTTCGTCAACGCCTGCGTCCTGCACAACAACCAGAAGCCCTTCTGCGTCGCGCTCATCGTGCCCGACAAGGCCGCGCTGAAGGAAGCCGTGGAGGCACAGGGCCTCGACGCCGCCTCCGAGGAAGGCCGCAAGGCCATGCTGGACATTATCCAGCAGGAAGTGGACTCGTACAAGAAGGGCGGCAAGCACGAAGGGATGTTCCCCGAACGCTGGCTCCCTTCCGCCATCGGCATCTGCGACGAGGAATTCACCATCGCCAACAAGATGATGAACTCCACGATGAAGATTGTCCGCGGCAAAGTGGAAGAGCACTACGCGGATCTGCTGGATTACCTTTACACGGCGGAAGCCAAAGACATCTGTAACCCCCGCAACCTGAAGGCGCTATAGGATTCGGATGCTTTTTCGACCGCCCTGGGATTCCGGGGCGGTTTTTCTTATCTTTTCCGCACCATTAGCACGCAAAACCGCGTTTAGCGTTTCAATGGTGTGGGTAAAACCGGCTAGTGCCTTATAGCGCTTCTTTCAGGAACGGACCTGTGACGGAAGAGGGATCGGCGGAGAGTTCTTCGGGTGTGCCGGAAGCTACGATGCGGCCCCCCGCGGCGCCGCCGGCGGGGCCCATATCGAAAATGTAGTCCACGGATTTCAGCACGTCCAGGTTGTGCTCGATGATGATGACGGTATTGCCGGCATCCACCAGGCGCTGGAGCACTCCCAGCAGCACTTTGATATCCTCGAAGTGAAGGCCTGTGGTGGGCTCGTCCAGGATGTAAAGCGTCTTCCCGGTGGAAGGACGGGACAGTTCCGCAGCGAGTTTCATCCGCTGGCTCTCACCACCGCTCAGGGTGACGGCGCTTTGTCCCAGCCGCACATACCCCAGTCCCACGTCCAGCATAGATTTCAGCTTGGCGGCAATGCGCGGAACGGGCCTGAAGAACTCATAGGCCTCGCTCACCGGCATCTCCAGCACGTCGTTGATGCTCTTTCCCTTATACTTGACCGCCAGGGTGTCCTCCTTGTACCGCTTGCCGCCGCAGACTTCGCAGGGGACGTGAACCGAGGGCAGGAAATTCATCTCGATGACCTTGATGCCCGCGCCCTTGCACTCCTCGCAGCGGCCGCCGGGGACGTTGAAGGAGAATCGGCCCGCCTTGTAGCCGCGCACCTTGGCGTCCGGCGTCTCCTCGAAGAGCGTGCGGATGTCGCTGAACACGGAGGTAAAGGTGGCGGGATTGGAGCGGGGCGTCCGGCCGATGGGATCCTGGTCAATCTCGATGAGTTTGTCGATGTACTCCACCCCCTCGATGCCGGTATAGGGCAGCGGACGCTCCTTGGAGCGGTAGAAATGCTGCTTCAGGATGGGCATCAGCGTCTCGTTCACGAGGGAACTCTTCCCGGAACCGGAAAGCCCCGCGACACCGATGAAACAGCCCAGCGGGAAGCTTACGTCCACGCTTTTGAGGTTGTTCCCGGTGGCGCCTTTCAGCGTAAGGAAATGCCCGTTCCCGGGACGGCGGGCCGATGGTACCTCGATGCGCCGTTTGCCGCGAAGATAATCCAGCGTGAGGGATTCTCCGTGCGCAAGCAGTTCTTTCAGCGGGCCGTTCAGGCAGATGCGGCCGCCTTTCTCGCCGGCGCCGGGCCCCACGTCCACCAGCCAGTCCGCGCTGAGCATCGTCTCCGCGTCGTGCTCCACCACCATCACGGAATTTCCCTCGTCGCGCAGCGTCTTCAGGGAGGCAATCAGTTTGCGGTTGTCCTTCTGGTGCAGGCCGATGGAAGGCTCGTCCAGGATATAGAGCACGTTCACCAGCTTGGAGCCAATCTGTGTAGCCAGGCGGATGCGCTGGCTTTCGCCGCCGCTCAAAGAACCGGTGGGCCGGTCCAGGGACAGGTAATCCAGCCCCACGTCCAGCATAAACTGCACGCGCTCGCGGAGTTCCTTCAGGATGTCCCGTGAAACGTTCTTTTCCCGTTCGTTGAAGCCTATCGGAATGCGGTCCAGCCACTGCCGGAGCTCGGTCATCTCCATCGCAGCCACTTCCGGAATGGTTTTTCCGTCTATCCGGAAGCAGAGCGCCTCCTTGTTCAGGCGCGTGCCGTTGCAGACGGGACAGGTAATCTTGTCTTCGATGTTTTCGATAACCCCGTCCCAGCTTTCCATCTCACTGAGGTTGCCTTCCCCTACGCGGAAAAGGTCTTCGGAGCCATAAACGAGGAGGCTCACCACCTCGTCCGGCAGGGCGTCGATGGGGTCGTAAAGGCTGAAATTGTATTTGCGGGCTATGGCGCGGAGGATGTCGAACCTGCGGTTCTCCCGCACGCGGCCCAGCGGCACGATGGCACCGTCGGCCACGCTCCTGCTGCGGTCCGGAATGATGGTGTCGATATTCACGTCCACGATGGTCCCGAGGCCCTTGCAGTGGGGGCAGTAGCCCTGTGGCAAATTGAAGGAGAAACTATGCGGCTGCGGCTCCTGCAGGGAAAGGCCGCTCTCCGGATCCACCAGATGCTTGGAATAGTGGCTCAGCGCGCCGCTTTCCATATCCAGCACGGCGACGGAGCCTTTTCCCACGCCGACGGCCCGGCCTACGGACTCGCGGATGCGGCCCTCGTCCCCGGCCTGGGGCTTGAGCCGGTCCACCACCAGTTCGATGAAATGGGGTTTGTAGCGGTCCAGGGCATCCACCTGCTGCAGCTCCCGGATTTCTCCGTCGATGCGGACTTCCGTATACCCGCGTTTCCTTAACTGCTCGAACAGTTCCCGGTAATGGCCTTTCCGGCCTCGGATGAGCGGAGCCAACAAGTAACACTTCCTGCCGGCGTAACGCTTGAGAATGAGGTCCACGATCTGTTCGTCCGTGTAGCGGACCATCTCGCGGCCCGTTTCCGGGGAGAAAGCCCGGGAACCCTTGGCGTACAGCAGCCTTAAGAAGTCATAGATTTCGGTGATGGTTCCCACCGTGGAACGCGGGTTGTTCCCGGTGGTCTTCTGCTCGATGGCGATGATGGGACTCAGTCCTGTAATCTCCTCCACCTGAGGCTTTTCCAGGATGCCCATAAAGTGTTTGGCATAGGTGGAGAGGGTGTCCATATACCGGCGCTGACCCTCGGCATAGATGGTGTCGAAGGCCAGGGAGCTCTTGCCGCTGCCGCTCAGGCCCGTCACCACCACGAACTCCCCGCGGGGAATGTCCACGTCGATTCCCTGCAGGTTGTTCGCCCGCGCGCCCCGGATGCGGATGTACTCCTTTTCGGCCATTTCACACAAAGGTACAAAAAAGCGCCGAATTCAGTACCATTTACCCACACCATTGACACGCCAAACGCGGTTTTGCGTGCTAATGGTGCCGCGCTTGATGCACCTGTGACACAAAAACGGCTCTTTTCGTGCTGCAGGTGCGCCACCACCTGCACCGACGACACAAAAACGGCCGTTTTCGTGTTGCAGCTGCGACAGTCTGGGAGGAGTAACGGGCCGGAGAGCAGAACCCCTGTGGCCTTTTGTTTTTGTTACATTGTTATTGCACTCGGCTAAAACATAAAAATATTCGGCTAAAACCGCGCTTTTTTTCGACCGACACTTGCGAATCCGGTGCCGGAAGAATATGTTTGCGCCGTGAGAATTGAGACTTATAAGACCTGGCCCAAGGGGTATTACCATCTTTCGACCGACGGGAAGTGGGACGGAACTATATTTCATACGCCGGAATTATTCGCTTTCGGAATGACACTGCTAGGCCTCGTAACGTTGCGTTTCCCGTTAAAACTGTATGATTTCAGCCTGATGGACAATCATCTCCATTTGCTCCTCAGCGGGACGGGGAAAGTCTGCACGGATGCTTTTCACTATATGGTAAGAAAACTCAATATCCGTCTCGGGGAGGCAGGCTGGCCGCCGCTTCCGGAGAACTATGGATTTAAACTGGTCCCGGTGGAGAGCAAAGAGCAGCTCGCGAACGTGTTTATTTATATCGACCGGAATGCCTATGAGAAACAAATCAGTATTCCCGGCGGATATCCTTGGAGCGCTGCAATGCTGCATCACTCTAAATGGGGTGCGGTGATAAAGGGTGTCTGTGCCGATACCCTAAAAAAACGGGAATTGATTCGCCTGACCGGGTCACGAAAACCCGTACCGGGGAATTGGGAATTCCATCCCGTACTGGGCCTTCTTCCAAAGCATTTTGTTCAGAACAGGAAATTCCTGGAATTGTTTCCAACGCCAAAGGCATACGAGAGCCGGCTTGTCAAGGATTATGAAGCGGTTGTGAAAGTGGCGGAAACCCTGGAAGAAAGCGTTGACTTCTCGCCCGAAGAAATGGATGGCATTATGAATCTGCTACTGGTAAACAGGTTCAACGGAAAAACCCTTGGGACCATTAGCAATGAGGAAAAAGGGCGGCTTGCCGTAATGCTGGGGAAGGATTATCATCTGTCTCCGGCGCAGATTGCCATTGTTCTGGAAATGCCGGAATACTTGGTGAAGCAATTTCTCAACTCCAAGGATTTTGGCCGGCGGAAATAATGCACCTGTAACACAAAAACGACCGATTTTGTGTCATAGGTGCAGATAGAGGCGCACGTGCGACACAAAATAGCCCGATTTTGTGTCATAGGTGCGGCGGGGGCGCAGCCGCGGGCCGGGAGGCGGGCGGCGCGAAAGCAAAACGCGACCGCTACAGCGTTTGTCCGCCGATGAATTCGCGGAAGATGCTGGTGGGCGGGATGGCTGCGATTTCCGAAGGCTGGAGCGGCACGATGTAGGAGAGGAAGCGCAGCAGGCGCAGGGCATCGGCATAGGCGGCCGATGACGGCTGGATGCGGCGCAGGAGCGGCTCCGCGTAATAGCGCAGGGCCGGAAGTTCGTACAGCAGGGCCGTGTTGAACTGGGAATCCGCGTTCTCCTGGAAGGGGAAGATGTACTTGCCCTCGCCGCGGCGCACGGAGGCCCAGCGGAGGAGGGTGTCCTCCGGCGAAATGCCCCGCACGCGGTTGTCGCGCACCATCCTTCTGAGCAGGCGGCTGTCCGTGGTGGAGATGCAGCAGTTCTCGTCCAGCTTGAGGGAAGTGAGGGCCGATGCATAGATGCGGTAAATGCGGCTCTGGTCTACCGAAGGGACCATCTCCGGATCCAGGGCGTGGATGCCTTCCATCACCAGAATGTCGTTTTCCTCCAGCCGCATCTTCTTCCCTTCGAAGAAAGGACGCCCCTGCTTGAAATCATAGCGCGGAAGCTCCACTTCCCCGCCGGCAAGGAGCGTATTCAGGTGCTCGCCCAGCAGCTCCAGGTCCATCGCTCCCAGCGCCTCGAAATCGAAATTGCCGTCCTCGTCCCGGGGCGTACGGTCCCGGTCCACGAAATAGTTGTCCAGTTCGATCACCTTCGGGTTCAACTCCAGCACTTTCAGCTGCTGGGCCACCCTGAGCGAGGACGACGTTTTGCCGCTGGAAGAGGGTCCTGCCAGGAAGACGATCTTCACACGGTCCCGGGCGGCATAGATTTTATCGGCCAACGCGGCATAGGCCCTTTCCTGCCGGGCCTCGCACAGGTTGATAAGTTCCACGGCGCCGCCGTCCAGCAGGCGCCGGTTGAGGGCCCCGACGCTCACGATACCGGTGGCCTTGCACCAGTAGCCGTACTCTTTCAGGGTGTTCACCAACTTAATCTGCTTCTGGCGCGGGATCGTCCGGGTGATGTCCTCATCCGAGGGATACTGCAGGCAGAAACCGTGGTGATAGGGCATGATGTCGAACACCTGGAGGAAGCCGGTGGAGGGCACCAGCGGGCCGTAGAAATTGTCCGGCACGCCGTCCAGCCAGTAGACCGTGCAGAAGTAATTCCCGAGGGAACGCTGCAGGCCCGCCTTGAGCGGTTGCTTCTGCGCCTCGAAGAGGGCCTCGGCCTGCTCCGAGCGCATTTTTCCATGCGTGAAAGGCAGGTCCAGCGCCACCAGGCGGCGCATTTCCTCCCGGATGCGCATATAATCCTCGTCCGGGAGTTTGTCCCCGCGGAACTTGCAGTAAAAGCCGGCGGGCAGGTTGTGGTTGATCTTGAATACCTTGTCCGGGAACAGGCTGCGGGCCGCGCGCTGCGCCAGGAAGCACAGCGAACGGAGGTAGGTGCGCCTGCCTTCCGGATGATTGTAGCCGATGAACTCTACCCGGTGCGGGTAGAAAATAGGAAAGTCCAGGGCCTTGAGCTGATGGTCCACCAGGGCCGCCAGCACGGGGTATTCCTTCCCCGTTTTGGGATCCGTTACCGTTTGCGGAGCGAGAGCCCGGATGGGACTCCCCTGCTCCACCTCATAGTCCCGGCCGTCGTTGATACAAGTTACAGTTATCGTCATAACAGCACGAAATTACGCATAATTCGCCGGATTAACAATAAAAATTGTTACCTTTGTCTTTTGAACAAACAAAAAGTGTTATGAAAAAACTCAGTATTCTCTTTTGCGCCGCTCTTGCTGCGCTGGCCGTACTCTCCTGCAGCAAAGAATCTAAGGAGGAGCCCGTCATCGCTCCCGATACGCAGGTGAACACGCTGTCCAACACCGCCGTTTCCCTCCTGAAGGAAGCGGATCCCAACTATTGGGGTGAATTCGCAAAAACCGCCCAGAGTCTTATTGCAGACCTCAAAACCATCCACGATGGTAATCTGGGTATGCTGGGCGTGAAAGCCGCCGTCGAAGGGGAAGAAGCACCCGAAGAAGCCTATACCCTGGACGAGGACATTGAAAATTGGTTCAGGGCCGTAGAAGACCGCGACAACGTCCGCTTCTTCATCACCACGACCAAACTCTCCCTCATCACCGGTGACATCACCGTAAGGGAGGTCGGCGAGGAAATCCCGAAGGACGCCATCGAGATTGTGCCGGAAGAGGGCAGCTACCGCGAGTTTGTCTATACCCGCTCGAAGAACCCCCTCAACCTCACCTATGTCTTCAACGGCAAGACCTATAAATTCCAGTTCGAAGCCGTGGATTCGGACAACAACACCCTCAAGAACTCCGAATATTCGGGTACCGGGTACTACACCACCAACCAAGACGGGAATGAAGTTTGGGTTGGCGACGGTCAATTTACAAGAATCAATCAGATCGCCTTCCCCAGCAAGGTGGCCCTCCACGTGACGGAGAACGGCGCCACCTTCATTGACGTTGCCATTTATCCGGAGGTGAAAGACACCAACTGGAACAGTTTCATCGAGTCGCAGCGCGACGAATTCTGCGCCAATGCCACCGTCCAGGTCCCCGGTTATACGCTCAAGGTTTCAGACGCCAAGTTCAATATCAGCGCACTGGCAGGCAAGATCGAGCTCTTCCACGGGAACAACAGCCTGATTGCCATCGACGGCGAGATTGAGTTCGACGCCCTCGCAGGAGATGCCGATCCCGGACTTCCCCCCGTCTTTGACGAGGACAGTGGCAACGACATCGTGCTGGGTCCCCGCAACAAGCGCGGCATTTATGTCGGCGATCATGAGATCGGTGAATATATCAAGGAGATCTATACGGTTGTCCAGAAAGTGCAAGGCAAAGTAAAGCTGATGGGCGGCAACGTCATCCTGGACGGGGTAGCCTACCCTCACCAGATTCTGAAACTCGCTACCCGTGAAACCTATATCTATGACGAAGATGACGCCCGTCGCTATGCCGCCAAACTGGCCCCTTACCTGCACGTGAACCTCTGCTACAACAACGGCAGCAGGGTGCAGTCCCAGCTAGTCTACCAGCCCATCAAGGAAGGTGAGCACGAGGTTCCGAAGACCGCGGCCGAACCCGCCTGGGTATGGACCTGGGGTCTGCTCTTCCCGGATCAGACCTTCAAGACCTTCGAGGAGCTGGGCGATAGCGAGGACTTCGACGCCGTCATCGGCCAGCTTGCCATCTGGATGGCCCACGGCAACGCCATCTTCTCGGAAGAAGATTCCGTTGAGCCTGAACCTCTCCATGAATAGTCTATGGCCTATTACGAACTGAACGAACAGGAACTCGGTCGCCGGGAATCCTTGTCGAAATTGCGTGAGCTGGGTATCAATCCATACCCGGCTCCGCTTTATCCCGTCAACGCCACCACGGCGGAAATCGCCGCCGGCTTCACCACGCCCGAATCCACCGGATTCCAGGACGTGTGCATCGCCGGCCGCATCATGAGCCGCCGCATTATGGGCGCCGCCTCCTTTATGGAACTCCAGGACAGCGAAGGACGCATCCAAGTGTACGTGAAACGGGATGAAATCTGCCCCGGAGAAGACAAGACGCTGTACAACACGGTGTTCAAGAAACTCCTGGATATCGGCGACATCATCGGCATCAAGGGTTTCGCCTTCTTCACCCAGACCGGCCAGCTCTCGGTGCACGCCAAGGAACTCACCGTCCTGTCGAAATCCCTCCGCGTCCTCCCCATCGTGAAGACGGATGCCGACGGTACCGTACACGACAGCTTCGAAGACCCGGAACTCCGCTACCGGCAAAGGTATGTGGACCTGGTGGTGAACCCCCAGGTGAAGGATGTCTTCGTGCAGCGGGCCCGGATCATCGCCTGTATGCGGGAATGCTTCAACGAGGCCGGCTGCCTGGAGGTGGAAACGCCCATCCTGCAGCCCATCCCGGGCGGCGCCACGGCACGTCCTTTCATCACGCACCACAATGCGCTGGACGTGGATATGTATATGCGCATCGCCAATGAACTGTACCTCAAGCGCCTCATCGTGGGCGGCTTCCCCGGCGTATACGAGTTCGCCAAGAACTTCCGCAACGAAGGGATGGACAAGACCCACAACCCGGAGTTCACCTGCGTGGAGATGTACATCGCCTACAAAGATTACCTGTGGATGATGGAATTCACGGAGAAGATGCTCCAGAAGGTGGCCGAGGCTACCGGCGGCGTAAAGAAAGTCATCGGCGGCAAGGAAATCTCCTTCGAAGGACCGTTCCGCCGCCTCAGGATCCTGGACGCCATCAAGGAGTTCGCCGGAGTTGACGTGAAGGGGATGAATGAAGAAGAGCTCCGCGCCGTGTGCAAGAAGCTCAACGTAGAAGTGAGTCCGGAAATGGGGGTGGGGAAACTCATCGACGCCATCTTCGGGGAATACTGCGAACACAATCTCATCCAGCCCACCTTCATCATCGACTACCCGGTGGAGATGTCTCCGCTCACCAAGCGCTGCCGCTACGACGACACCCTCACCGAACGCTTCGAGCTGTTCGTGAATGGCAAGGAACTGGCCAACGCCTACAGCGAGCTCAACGACCCCGTCGACCAGCTGGACCGCTTCGAGGAGCAGGCCGCCCTCAAGTCCAAAGGCGACGACGAAGCGATGTACGTGGACTACGACTTCGTGCGCGCCCTCGAATACGGGATGCCGCCCACCAGCGGTATCGGCATCGGCATCGACCGCCTCACGATGTTTATGACGGGGCAGGAAAGTATCCAGGACGTATTATTCTTCCCTATGATGCGACCAGAGAAGTGGTAATCACATCGGCACAGAATCCTCGAATCAAGAATCTGCTCCTGCTGCAGGAAAAATCCAAAGCGCGGCGGGAGCAGGGTCTTTTTGTGGTGGAGGGCCAGCGCGAGCTGGAGCACTGCCTCGAAGGCGGCTTCCAGGTGAAGACAGTGTTTGTTTGTCCGGAAATTCTTTCTTCGACGGAGGGTGCACTGCTCCCGTCGGCGAAAAATAAGGCCGATGCCTCCGGGAGCAGCACACCCTCCGTCTTCGAAATTCCTCCGGAAATCTACCGGAAGGTCGCTTACCGCGATTCCACGGAGGGAATTATCGCGGAGGTGGAATACAAGGCGCGAAGCCTCAACGACCTTCAGATCCCGGAGAATCCCCTCGTCGTGGTGCTGGAATCCGTGGAGAAACCCGGCAACCTGGGGGCGGTCTTAAGGAGCGCCGACGCAGCCGGGGCCGATGCCGTCCTCATCGGCGACCCCCTCACGGACCTGTACAACCCCAACCTCATCCGCGCTTCCATCGGGGCCGTGTTCACCGTTCCGGTGGTGGCGGCACCCTCGGCCGAAATCATTCCCTGGCTGCAGGCGCGCGGCATTCAGATCCTCACAGCCCAGCTGCAGGACTCCTCCCTGTATTACGACGTGGATATGCGCCGCGGCACGGCCCTGGTGATGGGCACCGAGTCCACGGGCCTCACGGAGGCCTGGCGCAAGGCGGCATCGGCCCACATCCGCATTCCGATGCTGGGCCGGCTGGACAGCCTCAACGTTTCCGTATCGGCCGCTATTCTTCTGTTTGAAGCCGTTCGTCAGCGGCAGTAGACATCCGCTCCAAGAAACACTCCACGGTGTTTTCCATCAGGCAGGCGATGGTCATCGGACCCACGCCGCCGGGGACGGGCGTGATGGCCCCGGCGATGGGCGCCACGGCGTCGAAGTCTACGTCCCCGCAGAGCTTTCCCGTGAGCGGATCGCGGTCCATTCCTACGTCAATCACCACGCAGCCGGGAGAAACCATATCGACCCCCATCATCTTCGCACGGCCGGCGGCCACCACCAGAATCTCCGCCTGACGGGTGACCGAAGGCAGGTCCACCGTACGCGTATGACAGAGGGTGACGGTGGCGTTCGCGTCCAGGAGCATCTTCGCGACGGGCAGGCCCACGATATTGCTGCGGCCGATGACCACCGCCCGCTTCCCCTTCGGGTCCACGCCGGCGGCTTCCAGAAGCTTCATAATGCCTTTCGGGGTGCAGGGCGCCATATGCGGGGTCTTCTGCCAGAGGCCCGCAACGTTATAGGGGTGGAAGCCGTCCACATCCTTCTCCCGGGCGATGGTCTCGATGACGCGCGCCTCGCCGATGTGCTCCGGGAGGGGCAGCTGGACCAGGATGCCGTCTACGTCTGGGTCGGCATTCAGATTGCCGATGACTGCAATGAGGTCCTCCTCCGGGATGCTCTCCGGGAACACGAGCGTGGTGTTCCGGATGCCGCACGCCTCGCAGGCCTTGGCCTTGTTGCGCACATATACCACGCTGGCGGGGTCCTCCCCCACGCGGATGACAACCAGGTGCGGCACGCGGCCGTACTGCTCCGGGAAACCGGCCACCTGCTCCTTCAGGGCCTCCTTCAGCGAGGCCGATATCGCTTTTCCATCGATGATGTTCATAGTACAAAGTTACGCAAAAATGTGTATATTTGTACGAATATGAGACCTTTGTACTTAACCAATACCCTTACCCACAGTAAGGAACTGTTCAAACCCATCCACGAAGGCCACGTGGGAATGTACGTGTGCGGCCCCACCGTTTACGGAGACGCCCACCTGGGCCACGCCCGGCCCGGCGTCACCTACGACGTCCTTTTCCGCCTGCTGAAATACCTGGGCTACAAAGTGCGCTATGTGCGCAACATCACGGACGTAGGCCATCTGGAGCACGACGCGGATGAAGGCGAGGACAAGATCGCGAAGAAGGCCCGGCTGGAAGAGCTGGAGCCGATGGAAGTGGTCCAGTACTATACGGAGCGCTATCACGAAGCAATGCGGGCGCTGAACGTGCAGTCGCCTTCCATCGAGCCCCGGGCATCGGCCCACATCATCGAACAGATCGAGATGGTGAAGGCCATCCTTGCCGCCGGCTACGCCTACGAAAGCAACGGGAGCATCTATTTCGACGTCCGGAAATACAACGAGAAACACCATTACGGCGTGCTGAGCGGCCGGAATCTGGATGATACCCTGGAGGGGACCCGGAGCCTGGACGGACAGAGCGACAAACGCGCGCCGTTCGATTTCGCCATCTGGAAAAAGGCGGAGCCGCAGCACATTATGCGCTGGCCCTCCCCCTGGGGCGAAGGCTTCCCCGGCTGGCACCTGGAGTGCTCGGTGATGGGAAAGAAATACCTGGGAGAGGAGTTCGACATTCACGGCGGCGGAATGGACCTGATGTTCCCGCACCACGAATGCGAAATCGCCCAGAACGTAGCCTCCCGCGGCACGCAGGGCGTGCATTACTGGGTGCACAACAATATGATCACCATCAATGGCCAGAAGATGGGGAAATCCCTCGGAAACTTCATCACGCTGCAGGAGTTGTTCAAGTCCTACAGCCCGATGACCATCCGTTTCTTCATCCTCCAGGCCCACTACCGCAGCACGCTGGACTTCTCGAATGAGGCCCTCCAGGCCGCGGAAAAGGGGTTGGGCCGATTGATGGCCGCGTGGAGAGCGTTACCCGCCGTTGCCGGAGGGAACACTCCCTCAGTCGCTGAAAAGAAGGCCGATGCTCCTTCGGGAGTGTCCGCCTCCGTCTCCGCCCTCTGGGACAACGTGCTGGAGGCTTTGTGCGACGATCTGAACACCCCGATAGCCATCGCCCACCTGTTCGACGCCGTGAAACTCATCAACGCCGGCGGGCTCACGGCGGCCGATGCAGCCTCGCTCAGGCAGCTCTTCGACGAAGTGGTGGGCGGCGTGCTGGGGCTCCGCGATGAGGAGGCCGATGCTTCCGGCAAGGCGCAGAAAGCCCTGGACGGCGTGATGCAGCTCGTGCTGGATGCCCGGAAGAAAGCCCGCGAGGAAAAGAACTGGGCGGAAAGCGACCGTATCCGGGACTTCCTGGCCGGCTATGGCATTACCGTGAAAGATACCAAAGACGGCGCAACCTGGACACTGGAATGAAATTTATCTCTTGGAATGTGAACGGCCTCCGCGCCGTGGCCGGAAAAGGCTTTGCGGACATCTTTGCAGAGTTAGACGCGGACTTCGTGTGCCTGCAGGAGACCAAGCTTCAGGCGGGTCAGCTGGACCTGGAGTTCCTGGGCTATGAATCCTATTGGAACTACGCCGACAAAAAAGGCTACTCCGGCACCGTCATCTACACCCGGCTCACGCCGCTGAGCGTCCGCTATGGGATGGGTGTGGACGAACACGACCACGAAGGGCGGCTCATCACCCTGGAATACGACAAATTCTTCCTCGTAAACGCCTATGTCCCCAATTCCCAGGACGGCCTCCGGCGGCTGGACTACCGGATGCGCTGGGAGGACGAGCTCAGGAAGTATTTATCGGCCCTCCCGAAACCCGTCGTCTTCTGCGGAGACCTCAATGTGGCGCACGAGGAAATCGACCTGAAGAATCCCGACACCAACCACTTCAACGCCGGCTTTTCCGACCAGGAACGCGGGAAATTCAGCGAGCTGCTGGGCGCCGGATTCATCGACACCTGGCGCTTCCAGCATCCCGGCGAGGCGAAATACTCCTGGTGGAGCTACCGGATGGCCGCCCGCGAAAGGAACGTGGGCTGGCGCATCGACTATTTCCTGGTATCGGAGTCGCTCCGGGAGGCCATTGCCGCCACGGACATCCTGAACGATGTTTTCGGCTCCGACCATTGCCCTGTGGAACTCATCTTAAACCTATAAAAAGCTATGCAGAAACTTAACTTCAAACAAACCCTCGTGGACGCCTTCAACCTGGGCATCGCCAACATCCTGAACCTGCTGCTGACGGCCCTCCTGTGGATCATCACCGTCTGGATTCCGTACCTGAACGTGGGTACCACCATCGGCTTCTTCAAGATCATCGTCGCCCTGAGCAAGGGTGAGGAAATCAAGCCCACCAGCATCTTCTCCAAGGAGAACTACAAGGGCCTGGGCGACTTCTTCCTGCTCTTCGGCCTGCAGACCGCCGGCATCATCGCCGCCGCCATGCTGTTCGTCGCTCCCATCGTGAGCCTGGCCTGGCAGTTCGCCTTCTACTTCTTCGTGGACAAGAAGGTCTCCCCGCTGAAAGCCCTCGCCCTCAGCTACGACACCACCTGCGGTGAGAAGTGGACCCTCTTCTTCCTCTATCTGGTGTTCGGCCTGATTATCAGCGTCGTGTGCTCCCTGCTGGCCCTCGTTCCCTACATCGGCGGCATCCTGGCCTTCGCGGCCGTTATCGCCTGCATCGCGATCGTGATGGGTCTGGAGGCCGTGCTCTACAAGCACTTCTCCGCCAAGGCCGAGGCTCCCGCCGCCGAATAAACGGCCGGAGTAGTTGAACTACACCGTGGGCTCCCGCTATTGGGGGCCCGCGGCTTTATTTTACCAGCTGAACGGCGCCGAAGACTCCCAGGGAGATGGCCAGGAGGATGGCCCCGGCCAGCAGCACGCCGCCCAGGACGGCTATGGTGCTTTTCCGGAAGTTCATATTCAGGATACTGGCGGCCAGCATCCCGGTCCAGGCGCCGGTGCCGGGCAGCGGAATGCCCACGAACAGGAACAGGGCCCAGTAGAGGCCCCGGCCGGCCTTGGCTTCCAGCTTCTGGCCGCCCTTTTCGCCTTTTTCCAGGCACCAGGTGAAAAAGCCGCCGATATACCGTTTGTCCTTGCCCCATTCCAGCACGCGCCGGGCGAACAGGAAGATGAACGGAACGGGCAGCATATTGCCCAGCACCGCCACGATGATGGACGGCACCAGGGGCAGTTCCATACCCACCGCATAGGGAACGGCTCCGCGAATTTCGATAAGCGGAACCATTGCAATCAGGAATACCCAGAAATACTTTTTCATCGGTCTGTAAAAGTGGGGGTGTTGGCGGCGATGAGGGCCCGGATTTCTTCCTTGGCGTCCCGCCAGCGGGGGATGTCTATCTTGGTGCCGATTACCTCCACCACTTTGGCGGCGATGATGGAGCCCACCTCACCGCAAACTTTCAGCGGCATTCCCAGCGAATGGGCGTAGAGGAAACCCGCGGCATAGGTGTCTCCGGCACCGGTGGCGTCGATGGGCGTAGCGGGCCAGGGCTCGATGAAGTGGTACTGGTCTCCGGACTTGACCATAGACCCGGCCTTGCCCACTTTCACCACGGCAATCTTGCAATGCTTTGCCAGTTCGCCGATGGCCTCCTGCGGCTCCATCTTGGTAAAGGCCTTGGCCTCGGTCTCATTGGCGAAAACGATGTCCACGTAGTTCTCCACCAGGTTGTGGAAGAAGGCGTCGTTGGATTCCACCACGTTGTAGGAGGCCATGTCGATGGAGATGGTGCAGCCGGCCTGCTTGGCCAGCCGGGCCGCTTTGGAGATGAGTTCCTGGTTCTGCACCAGGTAGCCTTCGATGTGGAAGTAGTCGTAGCCCTGGAACTGCTCCAGGGACAGGTCTTCCGGTCCCAGTTCCAGCGTCGCGCCCATATAATCGGCGAAAGTACGCTCTGCATTGGCGCCCGTGATGAAGACCATGCATCGGCCCGAAGACTTCTGGCTGTAAAGCATCTGCGCCTTCACGCCGTACTGCTCCATCGTGCTCTTGAAGAGGTTTCCGAGGTCGTCGTTGCCGATCTTTCCGAGGAAGGCCGACGGCATCCCGAAGATGGCCGTGCAGGTGATGGTGTTGGCGGCGCTCCCGCCCGGGACGTACTTCACGCCGTACTGCTTGAGGTCTTCCCAGATGCGGTCGCCGGTTTCCATATCCACGTGCTGCATACTGCCCAGCGGAAGATGGAACTTCTTGAGGAGGGTGTCGTCCGGGAGGACGGCAAGGATGTCGGTGAGGGCGTTGCCGATGCCAAGGATGGATTTCATAGGGCCGATGCGAGTTTAACTCACAAATTTAGCCATAATTTGACAATTTTCCATTACCTTTGTTACTGGATGAAAAAGAAAGTTTTCAGGTATGTTTTCTGGGCGGCCGTCGCGGCCGTTCTGGTGTGGCTGTGCCTGAGGAACATCGACTGGGCGGCCTTCTGGACGGCCTTGCAGCAGTGCCGATGGTCCTATGTCCTGTTGTCTATGTTCCTGGGCGTGGCATCCCTTTTCATCCGCGCTCTCCGCTGGCAGATGCTCCTGAAGCCCCTGGACCCCTCCGTCTCGCTCGTCACCTGTTTCAACGCCTACAACATCGGGATGGTGGTAAACCTGGCCGTTCCGCGCGCCGGGGAGCTGGCCAAGATGGGCTGCGTGGTGGGCCATTCCTCCAAGGATGCCGATGGGAAGCGTCTTTTGGGGGCCGATAAAGTCATCGGCACCATCGTTACCGAACGCGTGTGGGACCTGCTGTTCGTGGGCCTGATTACCGTTGTCGTGGTCCTCTCCCGCTGGGGGGACTTCGGGGACTTCGTCTCCGGGCTGTTCGGCGGGGGCAGCGCCCTGAGCTGGGTGCTGTGGGGCGTGCTGGCCCTGGTGGCCGTGCTGATTCCCCTGCTCTGGTTCCTCCGGAAAAAGGGCGGTTTCTGGGCACGGACTTGGGAGTTCGTCGCCGGCATCGGCAAGGGTATCGGCTCTTTCCGGCATATGGAGAAAGGCTGGCTCTTCCTGCTCTATACCCTCATCATCTGGACCTTCTACTGGCTGATGAGCGCCTGCATCCTGTGGGCCCTGCCGCTGCTGGAAGAGCGGACGCTGCTGGATGCCCTGTTCCTGTCGCTGGTGGGGACCATCAGCACCATCGTGCCGGTTCCCGGCGGCTTCGGCGTGTACCACGGGATGGTGGCCGGCGCTATGCAGGCCGTCTGGAAAGTCCCGCTGGATCTGAGTATGGTCTATGCCGTCCTCAATCACGAGTCCCAGGTGATCGTACACGCGCTCTGCGGCCTGGGGTCCTACCTGCACGAGAGCTTTTTCCGCCGGGGCCGATGAAACGTTTCGCCCTCATAGGACATCCGCTGGCCGGGTCCCTTTCTCCGGTGCTGTTTTCCGCCGCCTATGACGGGCGCTACCCCTATGATTTGTTGGATTATCCGGCCTTCGAAGACGCCTGGATGGCGTTTTTGGAAGAAGGTTATACGGGGATCAACGTAACGGCGCCCTTTAAACAGGATGCCTTTGCTGCGGTGGACCGGCTCTCCCCGGCCGCCCGCCTTACCGGCGCCGTGAATCTGGTAGTCCGCCGCGGCGGAGCGCTCTGGGGCTACAACACGGATGTGGATGGCGTGCAGGGAGCGCTGGGATCTCCGGTCGGACATTCAGCCCTGGTGGTGGGCACCGGCGGCGCCGCGCGGGCGGCCGTCGCAGCCTGCCTTCAACTGGGGTGTGAGGTTACCGTAGCGGGACGTTCTCCGGAAAAGGTTTCCGCCCTGGCTGCTGCTTTCGGCTGCTCCGGCTGCGATCTGGGCGCCTGCGGCGCTCTACAGCCTTCGCTGGTGGTTTATTCGCTGCCTTCTTCCGCCCCGGTGCCTTCCGGCCTGCCGCTGGCCGATGCCCTTGTGCTGGAAGCGGAATACAAGCGCCCTTCGTTGGACCAGGTCCAGTGCCGCCGGTACATCAGCGGCCGGCAGTGGCTCCTGTGGCAGGCGATGGCCGGCTATAAGCTTTTCACCGGAGAGGAGCCTTCGTTAGAAAAAATGTCCGCGGCCCTGTAGGGAATTCCCGCATTTATTCGTATCTTGCAGAGACGTTTACAGGACGCCCTTGTTTTTAAATTATACGTATTATGTCACTGAACAAAGTTATGCTGATCGGTAACGTTGGAAACGACCCCGAAGTACGTTACCTTGAGTCCAATCCCCAGAATCCCGCCGGCGCCGTGAAGGTTGCCACCCTCCGCCTGGCCACTACGGAACGCTACCGCGACCGCAGCGGCGAACCGCGTGAAAACACCGAATGGCACAATGTGGTCGTTTGGCGCAATAACGCAGATGTAGCGGAGAAATTCGTGCACAAGGGCTCCCAGATCTACATCGAAGGCAAACTGCGCACCCGTCAGTGGACGGACCAGACCGGCAACAAGCGCTACACCACGGAGGTAGTGGCCGATGTCCTCCAGCTCCTGGGCAAGCGCCCGGACGGCGAAGGCGCCGGCCAGCCGGCTCCCACGCCTTCTTCCGGCTATCAGGGCGGTTACGCCCCTGCGCCTGCATCGGCCCCCGCTCCTCAGCCCGCCGCTTACGCTCCGGCCACACCTGCGGCTCCCGCCGCTCCGGCCCCGGCGCCCGTGAGCCCGGACTACAACGGCCCCATCCCCGCGCCCGAAACCTCGGACGACCTGCCGTTCTAAGCAGGAGGCCCCCAACGGCGCTGGTTCCCACAATAAATGGCGCAGGTCTCATTTTTAGCGAGAGGCCTGCGCCATTTTATAATCGTTAAAGCGGGCGAAGCCCGGCGGCACGCTTGACGCTTGAATTTGTGCCAACCTTCCCCCTTCGGGTGGGTGATCAGGCTGGAACGGGCAATTTGGCTGAATCATAAGAATCCTATTCGCTCCGCGGCTTTTCCTGCGACGATCTTACCTTGATTTCTAGCCCATTTCCAGGGTAAGATTGCAGCATCGTGCCATCTAAGGCACGATGAGGGCTTCCTGCGTGCTTAAGAATGTCAGCCATAACAATCAAAAGCACGCCATACCCTCCTGGCGTGCTTAAGATGGTCATTATGACGGAACCCCCCGGGGAAACCTTATTCTTTCACCAGATAGAAATAGGTAGAGACGTGGCGCTCGCCGGTGTGGTCGTAGCGCTTGTTGTCCACGGGGTAGTTCACCACGTGCGTGGAAGGATCCCCCTGCCCTGCGACGCAGAGCGTGGAAGAGCCGCCGCCGTCCATATTGATGGCATCCTTCGGGTGGAAGTTCTCCTCCAGGAACAGGGTGAGTTCCCGGGCCGACATCCCTTCGCTCACGCCGGGCCGCCGGCCGTCCACCACTACCATCAGCAGGTGGCCGTTGTCTGTAAGCGCCACGGCGGTGCGGGGATGCCGCACTCCCTGGTGCCGGACGGGATCTTCGTAGTTCAGTTTGGCGATTTCAGCGGCCGTATGGAAACCGGCGAAGGAAGCCCCCACGGGCTGGTGGTCCGCGATGAGCATCGGGGCGCTGGTATAGATATTCGGCCAGGCCGATGCTGCATACAGCTGACGAAGTTCGGAAAGCGAACGTCCCTTGCCTTCATAGGCAATCTCCACCGTGCGTCCGTCGGCCGACGTATAGATGGCCGCCTCGCTTTTCCAGTTGGGGACGGGGCTTGTCATCACGGTGTTGTAGGGCATATTGGAAATGAGTTCGCCGTCCACCTTCACCACCACCGAAGTGCGTTCATAGGCGGCGTTCATCGAGACCAGGGCATCGTACTTCCGCAGCACGTCCGAGGCCACGCCGACGTCCTCCCCGGCCATTGCGTACCGGAAGGAGAAGCCTGGCTGGTTGAGGTCGCAATCGGCCACGAAAATCTGCTGGGCGCTGCCGGAGACGGGCTCCATACCGCGGAACTCCATATAGTTCAGGCCCGGCGTCACTTCCGTCACCGTCCACTGGCCGTCGGCGGGCCTGTAGGCGAACTTCGCCACCCGCTCGAGAAGGTAGGTGCGGACATCGGCCCACTTATAGTACGGGAAGCCCTCCAGCTGGCCGAAATGCGCTTCCTCGCCGTTCAGGAGCAGTTTCACCAGCACGTCGCCGCCCTTTTTCTTCGGCTTGTAGAACACGAACTGCAGGTTCGTGGCCTTGGGCGAACGGAAACTCTGGAACCAGTACACCAGCTCGTCGTTGTCGGAGGGAACCGTGTCGAATCCGTCGATGTCCATCACCATCAGCAGGGACATCAGCACGTGGTCGTGGCCGAAGCGGAGGTGCGCGCCCCGCTGACCGGAGGCGAGGGCTTCATCGGCCTTCCGGACGATATCCTCCACGACGGAACTGTTGGGCGTGCGGTACTTGATGTACTCGCGGAAGCGGTCGTAGTTGTCGGTCTCCCACAGGATGGCGTATTCCTCCTTGGTTACGAGCCCGCTCACGTCCAGTCTCTCCTCCTCCGGAATGCTGTTCATACCGGCGATGAACATATAAATGTTGAAGAAGGCGTTCCAGGGAGTATAGGAGGCCAGCCCGGCATCCGGATCCTTGAACAGGCGGCCCAGTACGGTCCTGTACTGGGGGAACTTGCGCAGGAAGAAGGCCTCCGGCGATTCCGCATAGGGGAAACGCGTGGCAGGACCCTCATAGCGGAAAGGATTGTTCTTATCATTGGGACGGGTGGCATTCATATCCAGGATGCTCTGATGCGCGTAAATCTCCGTCTTGGGCGCCACGCGGGACAGTTCGGCGCAGCACGAGGACATACTGAGTATTGAGCGCTCGGAAGCGCTGGAGCAGGCGTCCACCTTGCTTCCCTTGCCGAAGACCGTGGGAAAGCTCTTCACCATCGTCCGGGCGATGTACTGGTGCTGCTGCCAGCCCAGCGGCGTTAGGTCGCCCACGCGGTAGCGCACGATGTCCCAGAAAGGCTGCAAATCGGCCAGGAGCTTCTCTCCGTAAGGGGTGAGGTTCCCTTCCTTCTGCCCCCGGGCGAGCATTTCCAGGAGGACGGTATAGGCCCTGGCGGTATAGGCATAGCGGGAGCCGTGCCTGCCGTAATGGCCGATGTAAACCGCCTCATAGCCCTTCGGGGCCGGCGTAGCAGCCTTGGGGCTTTGGTCATAGACGCAGTCCAGGCCGGAAGACTTGTTCCAGTCATTGAGGACTTCTTCGCGCACGTTCGTACGCTGGGCCGATGCGGCCAGGGCCAAAAGGAGGCCGATGCTTACGAGCAGTATCCTTTTCATATCAGTATCTGACTGTAATTACGATGGGACAATGGTCCGAGAGATCCTGTGTGCCCTCGGTGAGGACCTGGGCGCTTTCCACCGTCACGGGGGCGGCATCCTTGAAAGCGAAGATGTAGTCGATGCACTTCCTCAGGTTTTTGGACGAATAAGTGTTGGCTGTTCCGGAAAGGAGCGTCCAGCGGGTCTTGGCCAGCTGGATCACATCGCTCTCCGGCTCCACATTGAAGTCCCCGCACAGGAAGACGGGCTTTTTACTGTTTTTATAGACAGCCGCGAACCAGTCATTGAGGGTCTTCATCTGCGCAAGGGCGGCTTCCGGGCTGCGATGATCCAGGTGCGCGGAGGCGAAAACGCACTCCTCCGTTTCAACGACGGCCGCGCTGCGGGGCTCGGCCCCCTCCCCTTTCGGAAGCGCGATGCGGTAGCGGTGTATGATGCGGCTGGGGGTGACCACGCTGTTTCCATAGGCTCCGCCCTGGTAGGCCATCGCCCGGGCGAAGTAATAGTGCCAATCGGCCCCCAATGCCTGCGCCAGGTCCTTCACTTGATAGGCGTAGTGCCGCGTGGTGAGACTGTCCGTCTCGTTCAGGCCCACGTAGCGGGCGCCGCTCCGGTTGATGAGTGCGGCCACGCCTTCTGTGCTGTTTTCCATATACTTGCCGAAAACACCCACGTTGTAGGTCATCAGCGTAAGCCGCTGCGGCCCCTTTGCTGCCTTCTGGCAATTCCCGCAGGAGAGCAGCGCAAGCAGCAGGAGGGGATATAGGTAGAAATGCTTCATAGTTTTACAAATATAAGAAGAATCAGCGAAAGAACGCAGTCAAGAAATCTATTATGTTTGGCATTTCAGGTGAATATTAGTAATTTTGCTGAAAGATATGGCAAGAATCCTCGATAAAAAACAGACAAAAGAGCCCGGCCGCAGCGAAAAAGAAGCAGCCTGGCAGACTGCGATAGGAATCCAGGCAGCCGACGGACTGAGAGCGTCGGAGTACATTTGGCAGCTGTCGCAGAAAAACATAAACGGGAAAATCAGCATCGGCGAGTTAAAGGAGCAGCTGAATAATTACTATTTGGAAAGAAATATTCATGATGCAGGGGATCCAGAAAAAGAAGAAGCAGATAAAGTTGCTGCAAATATCACTGGAATTCTCCTATCAGAAACGTTTGATTTAAGTGCAGTTGGCCTTGCTTCACTGCACAAGGAAATCTATAATGGCGTATATGAAAACGCCGGCACGCCAAGAGAGATCGAGGTATCAAAAAAAGAATGGGTTCTGGGCGGCGACATACTATCATTCGCAAGTCCGGAAAAAGTAATCTACTCCCTGGAACAATGTCTAGAAAAAGAGCGCCAATATAGATACGACCCATCGGATTCAGATGAAATGATCGCACATCTGGTCGCCTTCATCTCTAAAATCTGGCAGATATGCCCTTTCGGAGAAGGAAACACACGCTTCACGGCAGTATTAACCCTCCTGCACCTGCGCAAATTGGGGATTTGTTACAAAATCGATACATTTAAAAATGATTCATGGTACTTCCATAACGCGCTCGTAAGGGCAAATTACAGGAATATTGCGAAGAATATTGACTATGAACCCGTCTATTTGGAGCGGTTTTTCCGGAATTTACTGCTGTCAGAACAGTGGGATTTGAGAAACCGGTACGTCCATGTCCGTCCGGCAGCCGAGTGGAGTACGCAATCGAAACTAAACGACAATACAAGCGCAGGACAAGAAGAGGATAAGAACGATACAAGAAAAGTAAAAGGAAAGGACAGGAAGAAGGAAAGTAAGGCGGAAGATATCGCTGAGATCACCCGTCAAGAACCTGTAAATTACCCCGATTCGCAGCCAATTACAGTCGAAAATCGCACAAAAACAGACAAAAAAATAATTAAGGCCCGGCCAAAAGAAAAGAGCCTGGAGAACACGAACTTGCTCTTCCTGCTTGTGGCAATCGGAGAGGAATTCTTGTCTGTAAAAGAGATTATGGAGCACCTGCACCTCAAGGGAAGGGACAACTTCCTTAAATTATATCTCAATCCTGCCGTAGTAGACGGGATAGTATCATTATTATATCCCCAATCTCCCCGTCACCCCAGACAGAAGTATCTTCTTACGCAAAAAGGGCTGGATCTCCTAAACACGATAAAACCCGAAATGAGGGCCCGAATTGAGCGTCATCTTGCCAAAGAGAACGCTTAAGGCAGGATCAATTCTGATACAAAATTGCATATCGGTTTTGATACATCCCTTCAATAATCTACTGATTATCAATGCGTCGAAATGACGTACCCGCAACGCCCAGTTAGCACAGAAAACATGGCTCCGACCCGCCCGAAACAAACTTGTTTCATCATGGCGGACTCGGGCATAATCGCTATACTTTTTCCAGCCAGGCCCTGGGAACCCGGGCCCGCGCGAACAGACAGTTCAGAAGCCCTACCACCACGTAGATTCTCCCCTGCAGTTCCAGCACGTAACCCTCCACGCCTTTGAGGGCGCCTTTGGTTACACGCACCCTTTCCCCCACAGATAGGGGCTTGTCCATGAGCCCGCCTTCCTCGATGGATGCGTCCAGCACCCTGCGGAAATCTTCCATGCATTTGTCGGCCACGAACATGAGCTGATGCGTGGCGCAATCGTTCATAAGACTGGCGTTCACGCCGTATAGATGAACCAGACTCAGCGCCTCGAGCTTGGTGGCGCGCAGGAACACGAAACTGGTAAGAACAGGCTCCTCGACCATAGCGCCGCCGCGACTGGAACGCCGCACCCTGGTTGGCACAAAGCTCTCTACGCCAAGTTGCGTGAGCCGGTTCCTTACTCCCAGCTCCGCTCCGTGACGCGTCTTTGCCACAAACCAATATGCTTTCTGCTCGGTCATCGGCCCGCTCCGCTAAAACTTCTTGCCGGTAACGATGCTCAGGAAAGTGAGCCCGAGCACCTTTATGTCAAACCAGACGGTATGGTTCCTCAGATAGTACAGGTCCAGGTCCAGCCTCGTGAGCATTTTGTCCATGGTATCGGTGTAGCCATTGTACAGGGTCGCATAGCTGGTAACGCCGGGGCGGATCTGGAACAGGTAGTCGTACCGGGGGTTATAACGCTTGATCTGATCGATGAAAAACTGTCTTTCCGGCCTGTATCCGATGAACGACATATCGCCCTTCAGCACATTCCAAAGCTGGGGCAGTTCGTCCAGGTGGTGCGCCCTCAGGAAGCGGCCCACCCGGGTGAGACGGGGATCTTCCATACCGGAATAAAGGGCAGGCGTGCCTGAAGCTTCGGCATCGGTCCGCATCGACCGGAATTTATAGATACGGAACGGCTTGCCGCCACGACCGATCCTCTCCTGTACAAAGAGGACAGGACCACCGTCCTCCCGCTTGATCAGAAGGGCGCAAACCGCTATCACGGGCGAGAAAATAAGCAGCAGAAAACCGGACAGGCCAATATCGAAACTACGTTTGACCATATGACCCAGCAGGGACATCCTGTCGCGCTGCTGGACACTGTCCTGAACTTCCCCCTTATCCCCGGAATCCCTGGCAGAATCTTGTCTCTCCATGACGGTACGGGGAAAAAACACACCGTCCACGCCGCCGAAACGCCACTGCAGTTTCTCCAGGTCATCGTCGGTTTTGCAGGCATACACCACATAATCCCGGATAACGCGGCCGTTCATCTGGGGACTCCTGGAAAGCAGGCCGATCACGTCGTACCCCTCCTTTTCCAGTTCCTGGGCCAGGTTCTGCGCCGCCTCGTCCGTTCCGGCCACGAGCGCAGTTTTGCGCGAAGCCATCTGCGAGGGGTTGGGGCTGTGACCGGACAGCAGCCTGGATGCCACCCTCAGGTACGAAAGGGCGCCGCCGGTGAGGATCAGGTCCAGGAGCATGATGAGCACGTACTGAAGCATCTGCGGGAAAGACACCAGCCCCACGGCCAGCGTTATCACAAGGACGGCTTCCTTGATGAGGATGGCCGTCATCACCCTGGCGATGGACCTTACAGTGGCATATTTTTTCACGTCCCGGCTGCATTCGGAGATCAGGATGCCGGAAATTGTGCCCACGGCCGCAGCCGCCAACCACTTGAACACGAGCGTAGTAAAGCCGGGAATGGGCTCCGAGGTCCATCGGATCACGAGGACGGAGACAAGGGAGGCGATCAGCGACAGCAAAATGTCCTGAGAAATTGAAAAAGAGATATAGTAACGCTTCTTCATATAAATATCAGACAAATATAGCGTTTTTTCGCCGTTTTGGGGCTATTAATTTGCATTTTTTGCGAAGAAGCAGTAATTTTGCGCTCCAATGGAAACCCTTTCCATAGGAGCCTTCCCTGGGATGCTTCAGACAGTCCCAGCGGCGGAGCCGTATTTGAAAGACAACAGAAAATGAGCAGAATGAAAAAACTATTCGGCGTAACACTTGCCTTCTTCCTGTCCTGCGCCTTTGCTGCCGCACAGCCCGTGAAGTTCAGTCACGAAGGCCGCTTCTATGCGGGACTGCAGCTGGGGCCCATGCTCAACATCAATGAGAACCACTTCACCTACAAGGAGAACGGGAAGACGCTGGGCCTCATCACCTACCAGGTGGGCCTGGTGGGAGGATACGACGTCAATGACATCCTGGGCCTGCGGCTGAGCGCCTCCTATGCCAAGAACGCCAGCGCCTGCAACAACAGGGAGACATCGGCCCGCGGCTTCTATCCCTACACCTTCAGCAGCGTGAATGTCTTTGCCGATGCCATCCTGGACCTCCACGGTCTCTCCGACCTTGCCACTCCCCTGCGGATAAAACTCTACGGCGGCCTGGGCCTCGGCCATTCGTTCGGGATGACGGATCCCCACCACCCCTGGCAGGACATCAGCGACCCCAATACGGTTTTCGGCTTCCGCCTCGGAGGAATTGTCGAATATAACATCAACCAGCACATCGGCCTGTTTGCCGACCTTTGCGGCGAAGCTTATACGGATAAATACAACGGCCTCATGCCCAGTGCGGAAGAACAGGCCAACAAATACGAAGGCTACGGCGGTTTCCCGCTGGATCTTCGCGGATTGGTATCATTTGGCGTATTATACAGGTTTAAATAAATGAAAAAGATTGCACTTATCGCAGCCGCCCTTTTCTCGCTCTGCATAGCGGCACGTGCCCAGGAGGAAGAGACCAAAGACTGCGGCAACTGGTTCGTGGGGGCCGGACTCGGAATGAATTTCGGCTTTGACGGTCAGCGCAATACGGACCGTTCCACTTCGCACAATGGCGCCGGTATCGCAAACGATATTTATTTCGGCTACTGGTTCAGCAACTGGGGCGGTTTCCGCGCCGGATTCCAAGGCCTTTCCATCTCCGACAAATTCACGGATTTCGGCTATAAGAGATATGAGTATCTCCACGGAGACATGCTCATCCGGGCCCACCGCAACATCATCCCCTACCTCCACCTTGGCTGGGCCAGGATAGACAACAGCGCCCTGGGCGGAGGGGCCGGTATCGCATTCCCGCTCTATGTAACCAAAAGGGTCGCCATTGTCCCGGACATCAAGGCTACTACATACAGCAGCCGCATTTATCAGGATTCCAAGAGTTTCCCCGCCCTTACCTTGAGCGCGACTTTAGGCGTAAGCATTAACCTCGGCAAGCCGGCCAGAAGGCCCACAACCATAACCGTTCAGCCTCAGCCCATCACCGTAGTGGTTCCCGAGGTGCGTCCGGAGGTTGTCCGCGACACCGTTGTCGTGGATAGAATCCCGCACAATCCCGCTTCTTCCCAGGCCCTCACCGGCGATCACGACACCGACCATCCGGTAATCACAACCATCAGCGCAGAAGCGCTCTTCGACACCAACAGTGACGTCGTACGTCCCGATGCCCAGGACACGCTCATGAATGTCGTGAACTGGATGAAGGAGCACCCCGGCAAGGGGATCATCGTGGAAGGCCACACCGACAGCGTCGGCGGCCGGGACTTCAACATGAACCTGTCGCTTCGCCGTGCCCAGAGCGTGAAGAACTTCCTCGTGCACTACGGCGCCCGCGCTTCGCTCATCAGCATAGACGGATATGGCTATTCCCGTCCGGTTGCGTCAAACGACACCCCGGAAGGCCGTCAGCGCAACCGCCGCGTCGAGGTGAGGCAGTGGTAAAGAATGAATCTCCACGACTGTAAGACCATCCAGCTGCCCATTATTCCGGACGAAAGGGGAAACCTGTCCTTCATCGAAGAGTGCAACCACATCCCTTTCCGGATTAAGCGGACCTACTGGTTATACGATGTGCCGGGAGGCGAACGCCGTGCAGGCTACGCCCTCCGCGCAACGGATGACTTTGTGGTAGCGGTGTCGGGCAGTTTCGATGTCCTCCTGAGCGACGGGACCGCCGAAAAGACCGTCCATCTGAACCGGTCGTACGAGGGGTTGTACATCCCCCGCGGAATCTGGCACGAATTCCGGAATTTCTCCACCAATTCCCTGGCCATGGTCCTGTCGTCGGAGCATTACGACGCCGCCCAGTACGTGCGCGGCACAGACGAACTGAAAGCGCTCAAGGCCGATGGTAAACTATAGCGTAAACGACTGCCCGATAATCGATTTGGGGAAAATCGAAGGGGAACGCCGGGGCAGCATCACCGTGGTGGAAAACGGCGGCGCGTTCCCCTTTGACACCAGAAGGGTCTATTACCTCTACGACGTGCCGGGAGGTTCTTCGCGCGGCGCACACGCCCACAAGGCCCTGTCGCAGCTGATCATTGCGGCCAGCGGTTCCTTCCGGGTCACGCTGGACGACGGCCGGTCCAGACGGACGTACTTCCTGAACCGTCCCTATCAGGGGCTGCTTGTCCGGCCGGGCATCTGGAGGGACCTGGACGACTTTTCCTCCGGCGCCGTATGTATGGTCCTTGCCTCCGACGTATATCAAAAGGAGGATTACATCCGCGATTATTCATCTTTCCTGAAGTATAAAAATGATACATCCGCTCGCTGACTGCCAGAATAGTTCCATTCCGGATTCCACTAAGGTCTGGCAGTACTGCGTCGTGCTGCCGAACGCCAGGATCGGGGAGCATTGCAACATCTGCGCCCATTGTTTCATAGAAAACGATGTGGTCATCGGGAACAATGTTACGGTCAAGTGCGGCGTTTCCCTGTGGGATGGCATCGTGATAGAAGACGACGTCTTTATCGGCGCCAATGTCACTTTCTGCAATGACAAGTATCCCAAGGCCGGAAACAAGGACTGGACCCCGCTGAGAACCGTCGTCAAAAAAGGAGCGGTGATCGGTTCCGGTTCCACGCTCCTGCCGGGGTTGACCATCGGTGAAGGCGCCATGGTGGGGGCCGGTTCGGTAGTGACCAAAAGCATTCCCGACGGCGAGCTGTGGTTTGGCAATCCCGCCCGTTTCATAAAAAAGACTGACGAGTGATTCCGTTTTTATCGCTAAAAGACGTTACGGCCCTCCACGGTGAAGAAATCCAGGAGGCCGTAGCGAAAGTCGTTGCGGGCGGCTGGTATCTCCAGGGAGAACAGAACGCCCTCTTCGAGCGGCACTATGCCCAGTATATCGGGACGAGCCACTGCGTGGGCTGCGCCAACGGCCTGGACGCCCTCATCTGGATCTTCCGCGCCTATATCGAACTGGGCGCGATGAAGCCGGGCGACGAAGTGATCGTGCCGGCCAACACCTACATCGCCACCCTTCTGGCCATCACGGAAAACGGGCTCAGGCCCGTTCTGGTGGAACCGCGCCCGGACACGTTGGAAATAGACGATGCCCGCATAGAAGAAGCCATCACGGACAGGACCAGGGCCATCGCCATCGTCCACCTTTATGGCCGGAATGCCTACACCGAAAAGATTGGCGCGCTGTGCCGGAAGTATGGCCTGAAACTGGTCGAAGACAATGCCCAGGCGCACGGTTGCCACGTTCCGGACGGCAGGCGGACCGGTTCCGTAGGCGATGCCGCCGGACATAGCTTCTATCCCGGCAAGAATCTCGGTGCCCTTGGCGACGGCGGCGCCGTAACTACCGATGATCCGGCCCTCGCCGATGCAGTCAGGACCCTTGCGAACTACGGAAGCCAGAAGAAATATATCTTCAAGTATACCGGGCGCAACAGCCGCCTGGACGAGATCCAGGCTGCCGTCCTGGACGTAAAACTGAAGTACCTTGAGGCCGATAACGCCCACCGCAAGGCCATCGCCGCCTGCTATTACGGGAATATACAGAACCCGCTGGTATCCATGCCGGAAAGACTTCCGGATGCGCAGAACGTGTACCATCTTTTCCCGGTATTCAGTTCCAGGAGGGATGAACTGCAGGCCTATCTGAAAGAAAACGGCGTGGGAACGCTCATCCACTATCCCATCCCCCCGCATAAGCAGGAGTGCTACAGGGAGTTAGCCCATTACAGCCTCCCGATTACGGAAAAGATCGCCACGCAGGAGCTGAGCATCCCCATCGGCCCCTGCATTTCACAGGCCGATGCCGCCGCGGTGGTATCCCTCATCAACAGTTTCTCCCTGTAAAGGAATGACCTCCCCCCGAGCAGAGGAATATCCTCTCGCCACGCTCATCGTACTCTTTTACAAACACGAAAAGTTTGTGGAGGATACCGTTGCCGGAGCCTTGGGACAAACCTATCCCAACCTGGAAATCATCTTTTCCGACGACCATTCCCCGGACGGTACCTTTGACGTCCTGAAGAAGGCGGTGGAAGGTTATACCGGCCCTCACAGGATCATCCTGAACAGGAATGAGCGGAACCTGGGGCTCGTACCCCATGTGAACAAACTCCTGTTCGAACTGTCTCACGGGGCGTATTTCTTCCTGAACGGCGGCGACGACATTTCTTTGCCCGAACGGGTGTCCATCGGCATGGATTATTTCCGGTCAGATCCCTCGATCACGGCCGTCACCGGGTCATACAGGACCATCGACGGCGACGGGAACGAAACAGGAGCGGGGATCCTGGAAAAGGACACACTCCTGAGGGTGGACGACAAACAGTATCTGCGGTCCGATTCCTTCATGACGGGCGGCGTCGCCCTGGCATTCCGGAAAGAAGTGCTGGACAGGTTCGGAAGGCTCTCCGACGACTGCCAGACAGAAGACAGCGTCCTGCGATTCCGCGCCCTGCTGACGGGCCCCGCGCTCCGGAGTGCCCGACTGCTGCTCAAATACCGGATTCACGGCGACAATTTAAGCCGGGACCTCCGTCATTTCGACACGCGCAGAATCGCGGCCCAGTACAGGGCCGATCTGGACCGTGCCAGGGAGTGGATCTCCCCGGCGTTGTATCAGGCCCTCGGGAGAAAAACGGACTGCTACACGCAATTGAGGCTGTTACAGGAGAAAAAAGCCAACAGCCCGGTGCTGTTCCGCCCCCTGTATTTACTCGCGGATAAGGGCATCCGCCTGCTCCACCTCTTCCGCTTCCTGTAGGTAAAATGCCAAGCGCCAACAACATACGCATCGCCAAGAATACGATGTACATGTACCTGAGGATGTTTGTCATCCTCCTGGTATCCCTGTATACCACCAGGATCGTCTTCAACGTCCTCGGGGTACAGGATTACGGCATTTACGGCGTGGTGGGTGGAATCATCGTCTTTTTCACCTTCATCAACAACAGCCTCACGGGAGCCACCCAGCGCTATATCACCGCGGAACTGGCCGAAGGCGACCTGGACTCGCAGCGCGAGGTGTTTTCCACCGCCATCGTATCCCACCTGCTGATCGGGCTCGTCATCGTCGTCCTTGGAGAGACCATCGGCCTGTGGTTCCTTAACGCCGTGATGAATATCCCGCCGGAGCGGATGGGAGCGGCCAACATCGTCTATCAGCTGTCCATCCTGTCAACGTTCTTCTCGGTCCTGCAGGCGCCGTTCAACGCCACCATCATCGCACACGAGAAGATGTCGGTCTACGCTTACTTCTCCATCTTCGACGTGCTCTTCAAGCTGGGCGTGGCCTTCCTCATCCGGGCCATCAGCGGCGACAAGCTCATCCTGTACGCCTTCCTCATCTTTGCCATCGGCCTCCTGAACATCGTCATCTACCGCATCTATTGCTATCGCACCTTCCAGATGTGCCGGTTCCACCGGCCCAGAAACCGCAATACCTTCAAGGGACTCTTCTCCTATACGGGCTGGGCGCTGTTCGGGACCGCCACTTACGTGGGGACGAATCAAGGCGTTACGATGCTGGTGAACTTCTACAACGGCGTCATCGTCAATGCCGCGATGGGGGTGAGCAACCAGATCGTTTCCGTGGTAAACCAGTTCGTGACGAACTTCCAGGCCGCCTTCCGGCCGCAGATCGTAAAATACTATGTCACGAGGGACTCCGCCGAACTGTCCAAGCTCACCATCCGCGCGTCGCGGCTCTCGGCCTACCTGATCCTGGTTCTCCTGGTGCCGGTCTGCTTTGAGATCAAGGATTTTCTGGGAATCTGGCTGGGAGACTATCCGCCGTATGCCGTGGAGTTCTGCGTGCTCACCCTTGTGTGCATTTATTTTGAAAGCATCTGCAATCCCCTGATTGCCCTGATAACCTCCGACAAGGACATCCGGAACTATCAGATTACGGTTTCGCTGCTTTATTCCACCAATCTCATCTTCTGCTGGATTGTCCTGTCGCAAAGCGCCGTCCCGTATCTGGTGATCGCGGTCCGCCTGGCCATCGACATGGCGCTTGTCGTCTCCAGGCTGTTGCTGATGCGAAAGAAGTGGTACGACTTCCCTATAATGGAGTGGGTGAAGGAAGTTATCACAAAACCGCTCCTGGTGACTGCCATTCCCGTTTCCCTCTCCTTCCTCCTGCATCTTATCCCCATCGGCTCCGTCTGGGTAAGGCTGTTCCTGTTCTCGGGACTCTCTCTCCTGATTTGCGTGGCAAGCATCTATTCCCTGCTGCTGGAAAAAGAGGAGAAAAGCTTTCTGCTCCAGCAGCTTTCCCGCTTCAATCCGATTCCGGGCCTCAGGCGCCTCTTCTACGATGCTTCACGGCTGGGCGGGCCAGAAAAGAAGATTTTTGTCTATGGCTATATAGGCAGGAAAGGGCTCGACTACGACCATGACAACTGGGGGGACGACATCAATGTGGGGATGATAGAGGAAATCTCCGACCTCAAAGTACTTGTCGTCAACCGGTCCCTCCTGTACCGCATCGTGGCCAGGAAGACCTATTGCTGTATAGGTTCAACCCTGGGGATGTACAAGGGAAGAAGGATGTCCGTGTGGGGAAGCGGCTTCATCTCCGAGAACAGCCGGATGAAAGTAGTCCCGGAAAAAGTGTACTCCGTCCGCGGCCCGCTCACCAGGCAGAAACTGCTCGCCCAAGGCATTGAATGCCCGGCCGTTTACGGAGATCCGGCCCTGCTGGTATCCCGCTACTATCGGCCCGGGGCCACAAAAAAATACAAATACGGGATTATCCCGCATTACACCGACGAGGAAAATGCCGTCATCCGGGCCTTCGGGGGCAGGGACGATGTGTGCATCATCCGGATGTCCGGCTATCGGCACTGGCACGACATTCCGGATGCGGTATGCGCCTGTGAAAGAATCGTTTCCAGCTCGCTGCACGGCCTCATCGTGGCCGACAGCTACGGCATCCCGAATGTCTGGATCCGCCTTTCAGACAACATACACGGCGGCAATTTCAAGTATCTGGATTACTTCCAGTCGGTGGGAAGGGACATCCGGGAGCCGGTGGTCGTCGGAGACGTGACAAAGATGGATGAAGTGTTGGCCTGCGAGTCATTATTTACCTGCGCAGAGGATATCGACTTCGACGCCATAGTAGAAGCCTGCCCGTTTAAACAGCACCTTCTGTAGGATGGAACTCAGACATGCATACTGCATAATAGCCCACACGGATCCGGTGATGCTGAGGGTCCTGGTGGCCATGCTGGACCATCCGCTGAACGACATTTTCATTCACATAGACCGCCGGGTGGACATCACGCCCTTCAAGTTGGCTAAAACCCGCTGGAGCAAGGTCTTTTTCCTTCCTCACAGGCTGGCCGTGGAATGGGGCAACACCGTGCAGATCGACACCGAACTTCTCCTTTTCGAATATGCCCGCGAGCATGGTCCGTATTCGTATTATCACATGATGTCGGGACAGGACCTGCCGCTGCGGCCGCAGGATGCCATCCACCGTTTCATGGACCAGGAACATCCTCACAGCGAATTCGTTACCGTCAACAACGAGGGGCCGGATTACCTTCAGGACCTGGAATACAAAACCCGCTACTACCATTTCTTCGTCAAAAGCCTGAGCGACACCAACCACAGCTTTTCGCATTACTGGCATTACGGTCTCCACGGGCTGTCCATCCGCATCCAGAAGCTGATGGGCATCAGAAGGAAATATCCTTTCGAACTCAAGAAGAGCCTGCATTTCGTGAGCATCACCCACGAGTTTCTCACATACCTCCTCGCCCAAAAGGCGTTGATCCGGAAAACCTTTGCCCACACGCTTTGCTGCGACGAAGTGTTCCTGCAGAGCATCCTCTGGAACTCCCCTTTCAGGGAGAAACTCTTTGCCAGGGCCGATGGCGGGGTTGGCAGCATGCGCAAGGTCCTGTGGGTAAACCACAAAGCACATGTCTGGAACCGGAACGACCTTGACGCGCTTCGCTCCGCGCCGGAGCTCTTCGCCTTGAAATTCACATCGCAGGACCCCGGATTGCTCCTTGCGATCGCCGAACAAAACGGCTGCCTGGAGGCCGTACAGTCCATTCTGCAATAGATGAAAGTATCCGTCGTCATCCCGGTCTACAAGGTAGAGGACCACATCGAACGCTGTGTCCGCTCCCTTATGGAGCAGACGCTCGAGGATGTGGAATTCCTGTTTGTGGACGATGCCTCTCCCGACAGGAGCATGGAAATCGTGCGGGCCGTCACATCCGGGTATGGCCGGAATGTGCGCTTCCTCCGCCACGCCGGGAACAAGGGCCTGCCATCGGCCAGGAATACCGGCCTGAGAGCGGCCGGCGGAGAGTATGTTTACCACTGCGACTCCGACGACTGGCTGGAGCCTGCCATGCTGGAAAAAATGGTGGATGCCGCCCTCGCCCATCAGGCCGATTTCGTTTACTGCGACTTCTATCTCTCCTTTGCCGGGAGTGAGCGGTATATGCCCACCCCTGATTACGGGAGTTCCATGGAGGCGCTGGAAAAGGGCTTCCTCGCCGGACAGATGAAATACAACGTCTGGAATAAGCTGGTAAGACGCAGCCTGTACATCGACAACGGCATCTGTTCCCCCGAAGAGCACTGCAAGGGAGGGGAAGACCTCATGATGGTAAAGGTCCTGCGCATGTCGCAGCGATGCGCCCACGTCCCCGAAGCCCTGTACCATTATAACCGGGCGAACGAAAACGCCATTACCAAGACCCGTTCGAAGCGGCATTTCGATGACATAAAGGCCAACGCCGACGACGTCATCGCCTTTTTGAACGCCCACCCGATTCCGCATCCGGAATTCCTGACGTTCTTCAAACTGAACATGAAGCTGCCGTTCCTTCTTGCAGGAGACAGCTTGCACATTCAACTCTGGAAAGACTGGTATCCCGAGGCGAATGGCTATATCCGGCAGAACACCTGGCTGCCGGGGCGCACCATCCTGATCCAGCAATGGGCCCGTAAAGGATGGTTCCTGCCGGTGCGCCTCTATGCCTGGGCGGTCCGCACTTTTTACCGATTGAGATACAGTTAACCGCCATGCTCCGCAAAGTTGCCATCATTGCCTTCAACTGCATAGTCGTGAGCCTGGTCATTTTCCCGGTCAGCTTTTATTTCCTCCCGGAACAGCTGAACTCGAAGATGATCCTCGCCCTGGCAGGCATCCTTGCGTTCGGCATCGAGTGTCTCCGCAAGAAGTCACTCAGCATTTCAACGCCGGTATTGCTGTCGGCCATCCTGGCCATAGTGTTCTCGGTCTGGTGCTATTTCAGCGCAACCGTAAACGGCACCGACGACGTCACCTACGCAAGCTACTGGCTGTCTTTCGCCACCTGGCTTGGCGGCGCGTACGGGGCCTGCTGGATTATCCGGGAAACGGAAGGAAAAATCAATCTGGACAGCCTTACGTTATATCTGACGCTGGTTTGTCTGCTGCAATGTATCCTGGCCCTGGTCATCGACAATAATCCTGCATTCCAGCGGGCCGTAGACAGGATATTCATCCAGGGGCAGGAGTTTTATCATCAGGTGGACCGGCTTTACGGGATAGGCGCCTCCCTCGATGTGGCGGGGGTGCGTTTTTCCGCCGTCCTCATCCTGATGGCCCATCAGATGTCGGCATATGGGAAAGCCCTGGATAATCCCAAGCTCGCCGTTTTCTATTTTGTAAGCTACGCAAGTATCCTGATTATCGGGTCCATCATTGCCCGTACGACCTGGGTCGGTGCCGCCCTGGGCTTGATCTATATGGGGTTGACGTATTCTGGGTTGAAGAAGGGAAGCATCTCTTCACGCCAGGCCAGTTTCTGGCTCATCCTGACGGGCGTCATCCTCCTTACCACTTTGATTACGGCATGGCTCTATAACAGCAGCCCCGGTTTCCGGAGCAACTTCCGATTCGGTTTCGAAGGCTTCTTCAACTGGGTGGAACAGGGCACCTTCCGGACGGATTCCACCGACAAACTGAACGGCCACATGTGGATTTGGCCCCAGGACTCCCGTACGTGGGCCATCGGATCCGGGCTGTTCGGGGACTTCGTTTTCCGGACCGACATCGGTTATTGCCGGTTCATCCTTTACTGCGGGCTCATAGGCATTACGCTTTTCTCGCTGTTCTTCATCTATAACGGCATAGCGGTCATCCGCTTATTCCCGAAGACTGTCTACTTATCTCTCCTCCTGATTGCCCTGACCTTCATAGTATGGATGAAAGTTGCCACGGACATCTTCTTCATCTATGCCCTGTTATTGTCTACGGCAAGCCTGAGCGACAGACCGTCAGAAGCCCCGGCATAACTGTAATATGAAATACAATTATGTCCTGTTAAGCACCGACTGGGACGTGTACCGCCAGTTTTATTCCGATGTGCTCCATCGGGAGGATGTTTGCTATGTAGCAGGTCCCCAGGCCCGCAAGCGGGGGCTGGAAAAACTGCTTTACCGGGCTCACTTCAACAAGAAACTGAATCGCCTGGTACAACTGCCGTTCAAGGGGCTTTGGAACCGTTCGTATTTCACGAATCCTTTCAAGGATGATAAGCCCCTGTGTTTCGTGCTGTTCAGGGACTGGGTTTCCCTGGATGCGTACACCGGGTACATCAGTTGGCTCAAAAACCGCTATCCGAATGCCAGATTCGTATGGTTCCTGCACGATTTGATGGCGACGCACGTGGACTTTTATACGGGCCGGATACTGGATATCGACCGCTACAAGCGGGACCTGGACCTGGTTGTAACCTGCAACCCGGCGGAAGCGGCAAAGTATCAGTTGTTCTATCATAGCGTCCCCATCTCAAAACTGTGCGGGGACGGGAATGGCGACCGCTGCGACGTGCTGTTCATCGGAAAAGACAAGGGAAGGCTGGAAAGGCTACTGCGGATCTACGACGCCTTGACGCTGAAGGGAGCACGCTGCCGTTTCTTCATCTCGGAAGTGGCCGATCCGGATTTGGCGGGTTCCAGGCGGGAAGGGATTACCTTTCTGGACCGCCCCATGTCTTACAAGGATTGCCAATCCTGGGTTTCCGGATCCAAATGCCTGCTGGAATTGCGGCATGACCCGGCGTCCGGCCAGACCATGAGGGTTTCCGAGGCGTTATTGTTCGGGAAGAAACTCATTACGGACAATCCGGTTTTGGCCGACGGTACCGGCTTCGATCCCCAACTGATCCGGGTTCTCGGGCCCGGCGATGATACGGAACGGATTGACCTCCCGTTCATGACGGCCGTCCCGGATATCCCGCCCCACACAAGGGAAGACGTCAGACGGCGCCTGTCCCCCGCCACCTTCCTTGAAGAACTTGACGCGATATTACCCTAATGTACATTCTATATAACATAGCCGGGTTCTACCGCGCGGCGGGAATGGAACGGGTGCTGGCCCAAAAGGCCAACTGGCTCGCCGGGCACGGGCATCGGGTGACCATCGTCACCACCGAGCAGAAGGGCCGTCCCCATGCATTCCCCCTGGACCCGCGCATCGAGGTCATCGACCTTGCCATCGGCTACGAAGACAACAACGACGGCAGCCTGTGGGACAAGCTGGTGCATTACCCCGGGAAGCAGCGCCGCCACAGGAAGGCCCTTACGGCCGTCCTGATGGAGCGAAAGCCCGACATTGCCGTTTCGATGTTCTGCAATGAAGTGAATATCCTGCCGCGCATCCAGGACGGCAGCCGCAAGGTGCTGGAGGTCCACTTCTCCCGCTTCAAGAGGCTGCAGTACGGCAGGGACGGCCTCTGGGCCCTGGCCGATAAGTTCCGCAGCCACCGGGAGGCCGCGCTGGTGAAGCGCTACCGTCGCTTTGTGGTGCTAACCCGGCAGGACAAGGCGTTCTGGGGGCCGATGGATACGATCCGCGTTATCGGCAATCCTGTGAGCTTCCGCCCGGAGGCGCCGGCCGCCCTGGACAGCAGGACCGTCATTGCCGTGGGCCGATATTCCCGCCAGAAAGGCCTGGACCGCCTGGTGGAGGCCTGGAGCCTGATAAAAGACAAGGAAGGCTGGACGCTGAAGCTGGTGGGTGACGGAGAGCTGAAGGAGAGTCTTCAAGCGCAGATCCGGCGCCTTTCCCTGGAAGGCTCGGTGGTCCTGGGCCCGGCGGAAAACGATATGGAAAGCGTTTACAGCAGCGCATCCATCCTGGCCCTATCTTCCCGATACGAGGGCCTGCCGATGGTGCTGCTGGAGAGCCAGGCCTTCGGCGTACCTGCCGTTTCCTTCGACTGCCGGTGCGGCCCGCGCGAGATAATAGACGACGGAAAGACCGGTCTCCTTGTAGAGGAAGGCGACATTCCCGCCCTTGCCCAAGCGCTGGAGAGACTGATGCAGGACAGCACACTCAGAAAAGAAATGGGCCTGAACGCCTTCCGCAAGGCAGATCAGTGGCAGCCCGAAACCATCATGCCCCAATGGATACGTCTGTTCGAAGAAATATTGTAGTCTCGGCGGTCAATATCCGGAAGGGAGGAACGCTCACGGTGCTTCGGGACTGCCTGGAGTACTTGTCGGCCCGGGCCGACCTTCACGTAACCGCCCTGGTACACAGCCGCACCTTGTGCGACTTCCCCGGCATAGACTACATAGAGCTTCCCTGGAGCACGGAAAGCTGGCTCAAGCGGCTCAAATGCGAATACATCACCATGCACGACATTTCCCGCCGGCTTCCCCCCACCGATCTCTGGCTGTCCCTTCACGACACCACGCCGCGCGTAAAAGCCCGGTGCCAGGCCGTGTACTGCCACACTTCCTTTCCTTTCATGAAGCCCTCGCTGCAGGACTGGAGGATGGACTACAAGATCGCGCTGTTCTCCCTGTTCACGCGATATGCCTACAAGTGGAATGTGCAGCGGAACCGCTATCTCATCGTACAGCAGGACTGGATGCGGCAGGGGCTCTCCCGGATGCTGGGTTTTCCGGAAAAGCGCATCGTGGTGGCGCCGCCTTCTTTCCAGGCGACTGCCATAGAACCGGTGCCTGCAAAACGGCCGGTGTTCCTGTGTGTCGGAACGCCGGACTGCCACAAGAATTACGAAACCCTTTTCAAGGCGGCGCAACTGCTGGAAAGAGAGCTGGGCAAAGGCGCCTTCAGGGTAGTGGTTACCGTCCAGGGCGACGAAAACCGCTATGCCCAGTGGCTTCGCCGGAACTGGTGCGCGACCGATTCCATCGACTTCCGGGGATTCCTCTCCCGGGAGAAACTGACAAAGGCCTATGGCGAAGCCTCCTGCCTGGTTTTCCCCTCGCGGACGGAGACCTGGGGCCTTCCCATATCGGAATTCCTGCCTACCGGGAAGCCGATGATCCTGGCCGATCTGCCCTATGCGCACAGTACAGCGTCCGGCGCGGCCTCGACGGCATTTTTCCCTGTCAAGGATTCCGAAAGACTTGCCTCGCTGATGCTGGAAGTGATAAAAGGGGGCCTGGAGTCATTCGGCCCCGTACCCGTACAGCGTATCCAGCCGCCTTATGCCGCCGGCTGGGATGAACTATTCCACCTCCTGCTCCCATGAGAATCCTTCAACTCGGCAAATTCTACCCCATCCGCGGAGGCGTGGAGAAAGTGATGTGGAAGCTCACAAAAGGCCTCTCCGCAGAGGGCATCCCCTGCGATATGCTCTGCGCAAGCCTCCACCCCGGCAAGACCGACCCGCAGGATGCCGTATTCGCGCAGCCGGACGGCACCTTCCGATTTGGTCCCCACGGACGGGTATTCCGGGTGAAGGCACTGGCCAAGAAATCGGCCACCATGCTGTCCCCGGCCATGGTTTCGTGGCTTCGCCGCAACATGGCCCAGTATGATATCATCCACATCCATCACCCCGACCCCATGGCTGCTCTGGCGCTCCGCCTGAGCGGTTTCAAGGGAAAGGTGGTGCTTCACTGGCACAGCGACATCGTGTCCCAGAAACTCCTGCTTGCGCTGTACCGCCCGCTCCAGGGCTGGCTCATCAGGCGGGCCGACCTTATCGTGGGGACCACCCCGGACTACATCAAGGCCTCTCCCTGGCTCAGGAATGTGCAGGAAAAGTGCACGTATGTCCCCATCGGCATACAGCCCGTCACCTTTGACCCGGCCGCCGCGGCGGCGATCAGGAGCCGTTTCCCGGGAAAGACCATCATCCTTTCCATCGGCAGGCTGGTTCCGTACAAAGGATTCCCGGTGCTCATCCAGTCCATGAAGTCCCTGCCGGATGATTTTCAGCTTGTCATCGGCGGGAAAGGCCCGCTCAGGAAGGACCTGGAAGCGCTCATCGCCCGCGAGCACCTGGGCAATAAAGTGTGCCTGGAAGGCTATATTCCCGCCGAAGCCCTTCCCGCCTACTACGGCGCCTGCGACATCTTCGTCCTTTCCAGCATTCTTAAATCCGAGGCGTTCGGGATCGTGCAGGTAGAAGCTATGTCCTGCGGAAAGCCCGTCGTGGCCACCAGGATTCCCGGCTCCGGGGTGTCGTGGGTGAACGAAGACGGAGTCTCCGGAAGGAATGTGACGCCCGGGGACGCCCAGGCGATGGCCGATGCCATCCAGGACGTGCGGAACCGATACGCTTCTTTCTCCGAAGGGGCGCTGCGCCGCTACGGCGAATGGTTTCGCGAACAGAAAATGATTCAATCAATTATTAAGCTATATGAAACGCTTCTTTAACGTTATTCCGGTGTGGTTTGTCCTGCTTTCGATGCTCTCCTGCACCACGGCAAAGCAGATGAGTTACCTGATGGATATGGCGTACAACACCGATTATCCGGTTCCGCCCGCGCCCGAGCTGGCCATCCAGCCCGACGACCTGCTGGGCATCACCGTCACCTGTTCCACGCCCGAACTCGCCGCCCCCTTCAACCTCTTTTCCGAGGGCGGCTCCGGACTCAAATACGTTGTGGACCGGAAGGGCAATATCGAATTCCCGGTGCTGGGGACCATCAATGTCTGGGGCGCCACCCTCTCCCAGATTCGCAACGGCATTGCCGACGGAATCCGGGCGAACGGGTTCATCAGCGATCCCGTGGTGACGGTTACGCTGGAGAACTTCAGCATCACCGTAATCGGCAGTGCCGGAAATGCGGTGGTCCCCGTTACCGGGAGCAGCATGAACCTGCTCCAGGCCCTTGCGACCACCGGCAATATCACCAATCATTCCGACATCCGCGACATCATGGTAATCCGGACGGAGAATGGGGTGCGCCGTTCCTATTCGGTAGACCTTCAGAGCAAAGATCTCTTTGACAGCCCGGCCTTCTACCTTAAGCAGAACGACGTGGTGTATGTAAAGCCCAAGGGCGTGCGCCTGAGCGCAAGCGGCCAGACCACCATGACCTTCATCACGGCGGGCCTTTCCCTTATATCGATTATCGTAAACACCCTTCTTTGGACCAGCAGATAAATTATGGACGAGAAAAAAAACAACGGCAGCGTCAATCTGGTAGACCTTTTCTTCTACCTGATGAGCTACTGGTACATGTTCGTCATTTGCGTCGCGGTGTGCGTGGGGTTCGCGTACTACCGTTATTCCAAGATGCAGCACGTGTACCGGAGCGACGCCACAATTATCATCAAAGACCCTTCCAACACCCAGAGCACCGTGCAGCTGGGCACCTACAACAGCCTCATCAACCACGTGAGCATGTCCAACGAAATCCTCCAGCTCCAGTCCAAGGAGCTCATGCAGATGGTGGTAACCGCCCTGGATGTGGATATCGACTATATAGAGAAGAACCGGCTCCGCGACGTGGAGTTGTACCGGAACGCCCCGGTGAGGATGTTCGTGGTCAGGGACGACGACGACTTCCAGTGCCAGCTTAAGGTGACTCCCTGCGGGGAAATGCAGGTGAGCGTGGAAGGATCCGGCCTGCAGAAACAGACCGTGCAGCTGGGCGACACGCTCCTGGTAAGCGGGCACAAAGTGATGTTCTCCCCCAATTCCAGCTTCAGCTCCTATTTGGGCAAGGAAATCCGGGTGAGGAAACTTCCCGTCCCCTCCAGGGCCAACCAGCTCGTTTCCCGGCTCAGGATTGTCCAGGCCGAGACCGACGGTTCCATCCTGCTGCTTTCCCTGATGGACTATTCCTTCCGGCGGGCCAACGACGTGCTGAACACCCTGGTCCAGAAATATAACGAAGATGCGGTAAGGGAAAAGAACCGGATTGCGGTGAATACGGCCGCCTTCATCAACGAGCGCCTTGCCATCATCCAGGAGGAACTGGGCTCGGTGGAAGAGGACCTGTCCCGGCTCAAGACCAACGAACGCATCCTCAACGTGGAAGCGACCGCCGCCGAGTATCTGAACCAGAACAATGCCCTGAACAAGGAAATCGTAGACCTGGAGACCAAGATCAGCACGATGCGTTATCTGCGCGACTACGTAAGGTCGGCCTTCCAGGGACTCGAAGTCATTCCGGCCAACATCGTCACGGAAGACAGCTATATCGAGGAGGCCATCCAGAAATACAACGCCACGGTCCGAGAAAGGGAGCGCCTCATCAAGAACGGCGGTGAGTACAGCCTTTCCGTGAGCCGCCTGGAGGACAGCATCAATGACCTCAAGGCCGATGTCAACAGTTTCATCGACAGCCGCATCTCGATGCTCATCTCCCAGCGTCAGGGCCTTGCCGAGCAGGAGCACCAGTCCCTGAGGAGGTTCACCTCGATGCCCACCAAGGCCCGCCAGTTCCTCTCCATAGAAAGGCAGCAGAAAATCAAGGAGACCCTGTATATGTTCCTCCTGAACAAGCGCGAGGAAAACTCCCTCACCCAGGCCATGGCCGACACCAACGCCCGGATGATCGATTCGGCGACATCGAGCTGGGATCCCGTTTATCCTTCCCGCGACAAGATGTTGTTGATAGCCTTCCTGATCGGCCTGCTGGCTCCCGCGGTCGTGCTCATTGTCCGGATTCTCATCGACAACCGCGTCCATTCCCGCAAGGACGTGGAAGAAGGCACCAAGATGCCCTTCCTGGCCGATATCCCCTACGCCCGGGAGAAAAAGCGCGAAAAGGGCGATTCCACGCTGACCACGGCCTACAAGAATTCCAAGTCCAAGGTGTTCACCGAGGCCATGAGGCTCATGTGCACCAACCTGGATTACATGCGCCCGGAAGGCTGTTCGGCCCCCGTTATCGCCACGACGTCCTTTGCGGCGTCGGCCGGTAAGACCTTCCTGACCATCAACATGGCCGCCTGCCTCGCCGACGCCAAGAAGAAGGTGGTGCTGGTAGACCTCGACCTCCGCAAGAGAACCTCCTCGAATTTCTTCTCGCTCAAGCACGGCGTCCCGGGACTGTCCAACTACATCTTCGACGATTCCGTGCAGCTTTCCTCCATCCTGCACAAGGACGTTATGCCCGGGGTGGACTTCATCCCCGGAGGACATATCCCGCCCAATCCCGCCGAACTGCTGGGGCGGGCACGGCTGGACACCCTCATCCAGGCACTCCGGAAAGAATACGACTTCATCCTCCTGGACGGCGTTCCGGTGAATGCCGTGGCCGATATGATGGTTATCCAGCGGCTGGTGGACATGAACCTGTTCATCCTCCGGAATGGGAAAGTGGACCGCAGGGCGCTTCCCGAACTGGAAGCGATTTACCAGAGCGGCCGCCTGAACAATCCCAGCATCATCCTTAACGGAGGCGACATCCGGACCTCCTATGGCTACGGATACGGATATGGTTACGGATATGGATACGGTTATGGCTATGGTTACGGATATGGCTATGGTTATGGTTACGGATACGGAGAAAAAGACGACAAATGATTATTGCAGTAGATTTTGACGGGACCATTGTAGAACACAAGTACCCGAAGATAGGCAGGGAAAAGCCCTTTGCAATCGATACGCTCCGCAGGCTGGCCTCCGAGGGGCATAAGATCATCCTCTGGACCTCCCGCGAAGGCGAACTGCTGGAAGAGGCCATCCGCTTCTGCAAGGAGCGCGGGCTCACGTTTTACTCGGTGAACAGCGACACCCCCATGGGAAGCCTCACCTTCTCGGACAAAACCACCTCCACCAAACTCATTGCCGATGTCTACATCGACGACCGCAACCTGGGGGGCCTGCCCGACTGGGGGGAAATCTACGGGATCGTGAACGGGACCCGGCACCATTCCCATCATCGGCATCATCACAAACGCTCTTTCCTCCGCAAGCTCTTTGGCCGATGACGCCTGAACAAAACCTGGAGCTCCTGCTTAAGATCCTGAGAGGGGAACTGCCCCCGCCTCACCTGGACGAGGATGGCTGGATGGAACTCATCCGCACGGCCGGTCGACAGACGGTGATCGGTCTGATGTACAAGGCGGCGGAGCGTTTCCCGGAAGGCACCCGCCTCCCCGAACGCGCCCTGTACACCCTGCTGGCCGAATTACGACGGACGGTGAACCGGAACCAGAAACTGGCCCAAGCCGAGAAGGAAGTGCTGGGGCTGCTCCGCGCCGGCGGGCTCGAGGCGCTGGTCATGAAAGGCAGCAGCTGTGCCGCCAGGTATCCCTCTCCCGAGCTCCGGACCGGTGGGGACATTGACCTGTATCTCCCTGAAACGGGGTTTCAAAAGGCACTGGAGCTCATCCGGGCCGCCGGGATCGCTTGCACCCAAAAGCCGGATTCCAGTGTAACCTTCCTCCTCAAGGGCTGCGAAGTGGAGCTGCACCGGAGGTACTTCGACCTCCACGTGCGCGAGTCGGTCCTCCCGCCCGTGGGAACTCCGGAGGCCGAACTGCTGATGCTCTCCGCGCACATCCTCAAGCATGCCTGCGGGGTGGGTGTGGGGCTTCGCCAGCTTTTCGATTTCGCCTTCGCATATAAGGTCTATCAAGGTGATTATCAGCAGATTCATGCTCTGTTCGGCCGCTGCGGCCTCTCGCGCTGGCACGCCCTCTTACTGTCGTTCGTGAAGGACTACATCGACCCTTCCCTGGAGGTCCCCGGACACGTCGATTCCCGGCCGCTTTTCCGTATCGTTTCCGATGGCGGCAACTTCGGCCATTTCCGGGACGGCCGTCTGGATACCGTCCAGAACAAACGGGCCTTCAGGAGAAAAATGGACACGCTGGGGCGGATTATCTCCAATTTCCATTTTTCCCTGCGTTACGCACCTCGGGAAACCGTTTCATTCCTGACAGATCTATTTCGCGAAAATCTGCATCAGAAGTAGTTTAAACGTAGGTTTTTTCAAAAAAAAGAGTTACTTTTGCAAAATTAATTTCCGGCTTTTGGCAGATTTCCCGCCCCCCCCGAACTGGCAGATTTGCCGATAGTCTGGAGTAAGCGTTTGAGTGATAAAATGTTAATTAGAAGGTAGCGTATCTATGGGATCTTGTAAGAGATATATTGCTCCTGCCATTATCAAGACGGTTTCAATAGAAATCGAAACCGAAATTCTTGCCGCATCCACGGTGAAGAATGATTCCGAAGTGAAAACGTTGGGACAGGAAGTGATGACGATGGATTTCTCCCAGTCATCCTTCAATCAGGATTGGGAAAAGTAACAGCCATGAAAACAAGAAGCGTTATCATCTGCATCGCAGCCGCAGCAGTGTGCCTGCTCGGGTTTTCCGGCTGCACCAAGGATTTGAACGGCCGGGCCATCCGTTTCCGCGCCAGAACCCGTCCCGATTCCCCTGTCTCCAAGACCTCGTACAGCGGCGTCACGTACGACGGCACCGGAAGCAAGACCTACGAACGCATAGACTGGTCGAACGGGGATGTGATTGTCCTTGCCATGAAAAACAGCGAGGTGGCGGTGGCCACCCAGGAGTATTCGGTGCAGACCATCACCGTCGCGGGAGTCAACAGCAAGACGGACCTGAAGCCTTATGGCGCCGAGAACGGCCTCACCTGGGGTACGGGCACCCACGACTTCTGGTCGGGTTATCCCGCAGACAAGGTTACCGTAGAGGACCATAAACTCTCGGCCGCAATCCCTTCTTCCCAGGTAGTGACCTACAGCAAAAAGGAAAACGACACCTTCGTTTTCAATCCCGACATGTCGAATGCATTTATGGTGGCCGGTCTCCAGACCAATCCTGAAGAGAACGGCATCAATCTGGATTTTTATCCGGCCTTCACCACCTTCGACTTCACTGTGGGCGCCAACGAAAACACCACCATCACGAGCTTCGAGATGGAAACCGGCACCTATGAGACGGAGACCGCCGCCTTCATGCCCCTGGCCGGCACCGCAACGGCGACGTTCGACCCGCTTGCCGGCATGTCCTTCGCCTACTCTGCCACCGGGACCACGGGCAACACCATCGGGGTTGTCTTCCACAACGACAAGGATGAACCCTACAATCCCATTATTTCCACCAACAACAAAATGAATTTCAAGGTGTTCGCCCTGCCTCAGGATATCACCGGCATCAAGATCACCTTCCATCTGAACGACGGCACCGACAGATCCCTGCGCCTGAAGCAGAACGCCCAGTGGATCACTTTCCCGGCGGCGGCAAAAATCAACATTTCCGGACTCCTTGTCCCCGGCGCCATCTGGTACATCAGTTTCGATTATCCCCGTCAGGAACAGTGGATTTCCCATTCCGACATTGAGATAGGCGTAGAATAACAAAGAGGAGATGAAGATGATGAAAAAGCACAACACCCTATTTCTCGCGGCCCTTATGGCTCTGGTGCTCGTTCCGGGCTGCTACCGGATCGAGCCCATCTCCGAAAAGGCGGAAAGCAAAGGCATACGCTTTGCCCCACCCGTACAGACCAAGGCAACCGATGCCGTGAACAACGCCTGCGTTTTCCAGATCCGCGACTGGTACAACGACAACAGCTATCACATCAACAATACCCTCAAGTGGAATGCCGGCGGGGCCAAGTGGACCTATGGCACCGCAAGGGATTATGAGTGGACCGGCGGCACCCACCTTTTCTTCAGCTGGCTGGAGAACAACGAGACCTACAGCACCGCCGCCTTCTTCGGCACAGGCCTGAGTGTCAGCGGCAATGTGCTCACCATACCGGCGAAGGCCCTCAGCACCTCGACCCGCCAGTATGACTTCCTGTATTCCAATCCGGTGAGCCGGAACACGTCCAGTAACGACTACTCGGATGTTCCCCTTGTCTTCAACCACCTTTTTGCCCAGGTGGCCATGTCCTTCCAGATTTCCGACCAGACCCCGAACGGAGAGCAGCCCATCTACCTTTATGGAGTCTATCTGAACGACAACTTCATCAACAGCAAGGAAACCGTCATCACATTCAACGATGACGGAACGGCCGATGTAGTCTTCAACAATGCCTCGCATACCGGCAATTTCTCGGCCAGGACGGACTTCGGCGGCATGTCTTACGGCAAAGGGGCTATGCCCGTCGACATGCTCTCGCAGCAGCAGTCCAACATCAAGGATTTCTATTATTTCTGGCCGGCGACCGAAGCCGAACTGAAAGACGTTATCGACGTCGTTTACCAGATTTACGGCGAGACGAATCCGGTCACCGGAGATCCCCTTATCCGTCATTCCCTCCTGTCTTTCCCCAAAGGAACAAACTGGAAGGGCGGTCATAAGTATTCCTATACGATTACCTACATGGGCGGTATCTTCAAGGTGGAAGAGAGCGTCAGGGACTGGAGTTATACCGAGCTTTCCGGATCGGCCGAGGATCAGTCCGCCATGGCCCAGTGGATAGACTGGGATACCGCCACCTGCAGCATCAGCGGCAGGAATATCACTTTCAAGACAGACCCTCAGGGCCGGCTGATGCCCATCCACGGAATGTTCAAGATATTCTCGCCCACCCGATGCACATACCACATCAACCTGTCGCAGAATGTGAACTACTACACCATCACCCCCAATGATGGCGCCAACATCCACACCGGTTCCGGATCCATCGGAACTTCGACAGGCGATATCCATCCCGGCGTCACCATCGACTTCTACATCTCCGCCAATGACGACGACCGTCCGGCTGCAGGTCAGCCTTCCATCACGGCCGACCTCAGTTTCTCCGTTCAGGCGTCCGGCGGCCGCGAGTTCTCCCTGGACTCCGAGCTTCAGCGCGAAGGCGCCTATACAATCATCATCCCCAGCATGTAGTGTGATATGAAAAAGTCAATCATCATAACAGCCGTTTTTGCAGCGCTTCTTTCAATCGCCGCGTGCGAGCGGGTTCCGGTGCAGGAGTTTCCGGCCCCGGAAGGAGACGGGATCCGCCTTACGTTCTCCTGCCTGGATGTGAGCACCAAGGCCGACAAACCCGGCGTGGGCAACGAAAACCTGATCAAGACGCTGGATATATTCCTGTTCAGCGACGCCGACACCAAATTCAAGCACCATTGGCGCTTCTCCCCTGAGATTGAATCCAATTTCACCTGCTTCATCCAGTCCGGAGTTATTGAGAACGATACTTACAAGGTATTCTCCATTGCAAACTACCCCGGTTTGGAAACCGACTTCGTCATTGGCAGCCTGAATGCCACCATGGCCCAGTTGCAGGCACTTGCGCTCGACGAGTCTTCCCACCACACCTTCACGGCCGAAGCCGGCGGAAACATCATGCCTGCAGCCGACAAAGACCTTTGCCTTGTCATGACAGGTCTTGCGGAGGGAATCACCGTAGCTCCGGTTGCCGGCCAGACGCTGGTAGGTCAGGCGGAGGTGGAGCTTAAACGCCTCCCCGCCAAGGTCACGATGGATTTCTACCTGAAGGATGAGGTCCAGCACGACAGAGGCCACGTCACCGAGACCTGGACGCCCCTCACCGACGGCAGCAATATCCGCGTGTATCTTTGCAACGGAACCACGGAAACGCTTGTGGGCGGCGTGGACCCGAACCATACTTTCTTCGATTATTTCCCCAACATCGACAATACGACCATTCCGGGAAAACCCAATTTCTCCACCGCTTTTTCCTCCGCGCCCTTCTATACCTATCCGGAGAACTGGACCTACGGTTCCGCCATCGAGCCCTACATCAAACTCATCGTTCCCTGGAAACTTTCCCGCAGCACTTCCGGCATCGTGCAGGAATCGCAGAAGGAGTTTTATTATAAGGTCATGCTTCCCACCAATACCTTTGAGAGCAACAACTGGTATCACCTGATCCTGGATGTTACCCAGCTGGGTGGCGATGCCGACGACGAGGCCGTGAATGTCCCCTGCGGCTACCAGGTCATGGACTGGAGAACCGGCAACGAGATCTCCTCCACCATGTCTCCCGGCTACTACCTGGATGTGAATGTTCCGGACCCCCTGAACGTCAAGTTCTACGGCAACACGCTGGATATTCCTTATTTCGCCAGCGGCGCCGTTGCTATCAGGAGCAAAAAGCTGGAATATAAGATTTTCAGTTCCGGCGCAACCTGGACCGAGGACAATACCGCAAAAGTGGCTAAAGCGACCGACGGCGATTTTATCCATATCAGCAATACGCTGCACTACGATTTCACCACGGACAACTATGATGTGTCGCCTTTCACATACACGATCGTCCTGCAGCTCGCAAACGACGATATCGGCCAGTACGACAAAACCCTGATCGTCACGCAGTATCCGCCGCTGTTTATTAAAAACATCGATACTGTCAACGACGACAACAGCAAGCCCAACGTGTATGTCAATGGACGCGCAGCGACAACCACCAGAATCAATGTTTGGGACAATTCCGGTCAATCCACTACCGGAAGCAACATTTCATCAACTTATCAGCCTCATTATTTAGGCTCTGCCCAGGTTAATGCTACGGCTGTAGGTATTCCTGTTGATCTGACTGCCAATAACCAGAACCCTAACATATATTCGGTCACCACCACTATTCTTAAATTCACGCCTTTGGCAAATGGCGCGGAATTTTCCACGGTGCTTGGCGATCCCCGCGGCCCCGCCACCGATGAATACAGTTCCGTTTTGAACGGGGGGGATACAGGTGATCCCCTGACCGGATACCGTCCTGCGGCAGAGGATACTCAGAACGTAATTTCGCCCAAATTCATCTCTGCTTCCTCTTACGGAAAGACTCTTCCGGTGACATACGAGGGAGCAAAGAAGAGATGCGCCGCCTATCAGGAGTATGGCTATCCGGCCGGCCGCTGGCGCCTCCCCACTGAGGCAGAGATCCTTTTCCTGCAGAAGTTGAATACCGACAACAAGATTCCTTCGCTTTTCAACCCAAGCACCACAAACGGTTATTGGGCAGCAGGAGCACTTCTTTATGTAAAGGATGGTTCCGGCAACGACATATTCGTAGACCTTTCAGGTGTTACAGCCAACACCAATTCTATCGGTTATACCGTCGGGGCAAATACGTATACCAGTTATGTCCGTTGCGTCTACGATACCTGGTATTGGGGCGAGAATCATTCTGACGACACAAACTCCAAATGGCTTGGGTACAAGACCAGCCTCTCCGACACATTCTGATAAGATATGAAAAAGATTTACGCCATATTTTCTGTCTTGCCCCTGCTCATTGCGGCTTCCTGTTCGCGGGAGGCGCCGGTAGCCATTGAAGAGTTTGAAAAAGCGGGTGCAACCGTCCCTGTGATCCTTTCCTTCCAGAATCCGCTGGTCCTGCAGGCCGGGACCAAGGCCGAAATTGGAATGGAGATGGGCGAACAGCCTGCCATCAGCAGCATCCACGTCGCCATCTTCGGCACGGACCGCTACCTGAAAGACTATGTGAGCACCTATCCCTGCGACGCACAGGGCAATCCCCTCTCCGGAGGCTTCGCATCCCAGAATGCCACATCGGCCTACTTCCTGGCCCGGCTTCCCATCTCCTCCAAGGAGCGCGTCCTTCATATCATCGCCAACGGTCCCTCCTCATTGCCTTTCAACGCCTACGAGAACGACATCATGCAGAACATGACGGTCTCCGACGGCAACGGCGCCTATTGGCAGCGGATCGTGTTGCCCGGCGGAATCAAGATCAAGGAAGTGGACGGAAACCCCGAGCAGACTCCCGACGGAGAGTATATCCCTACCGATGCGACAGTTGATGCCCTGAGCAACCTTACGCTGATCAGGAACTTCGCGAGCATCACCGTTACCGAAGATGCGAACAACTTCGAGATTGTCTCCTACACGCTCTGCAACATGCCCAGGTGCGGCGCCATCGCCATGTACAGCACCAATCACGGCGACTGGGTGCCCGGCTACGCCGATCCCAGCGTTACGCTGTCCCAGCACCTGTACAGCTACGACGGGAAAACCTATCTCGGCTTCCCTTCGGAACCGGATATCAACACCAACGTTCCCACTACGGTGGATGCCCTGAACGCGCCCGGCGTGTCCGTGGCTCCCGGTACTCCCATCTATGTCTATGAGAGGGCCGTCACCACGGACAATCCGCCCTTCATCCTCATGGCAGCCCGCTATGTCACGAGCGGTACGCCCACATCGGCGACGCCCATCCACTATTACCGGCTGGACCTCGCGCTTGAAAACGGTTATTTCCCCATTTACAGAAATTACCAGTATACCGTCAACATCTCGGGCGTATCGGTAGATGGTTTCGAAGATCCGGCCAGTGCAGCCGGCCACAACAGCGGAAGCAACTTCTCCGTGTCGCTGGATACCCGCACCCTTCCGGATATTTCCAACGGTATCGTCCGTCTGTTTGTAGAGCAGCCCAACTTTGACTGGGTGTACAACACCGACAACCAGAAATTCTGGTTCAAGTTCCTCCTGAACAATGCCACCAGCGGCAACCTGAACGAATACGTTACGGTTACGGAAAAGGAAGGCAACGCCATCAGTTCGCTTTCCGTAGACGGCAGCGACAGTGCGAACGACCAGCGCTATGTGAACTACACGCTCAACCAGCCCGGCACATCCACGCTGTCTTCCACATTACAGCTGGTTGGAACCTATAATGTAGGTGCCGACACCTACAGGCTTGTCCGTATGGTCACCATCCGCGTGTTCAACGCCAAGGAGATCCATCCCTCCCTTTCTCCCGCTACTGTGGCAAACGAAGGAGGGCAGCTCACAACGCTGAGCATTCCCCTCCCCTGGGACCTTCAGGCTTCCATGTTCCCGATGGAAATCCTCATCGAGGACAGCGCCAAGGCGCTTAACCCCGCCTCCGGTGAAGACATGCCGGTGAAAACCACGGGAATCAACGATCCCAACAAAGCATTCACGTCCCTTTCGGGCAACGGCGAGTCTTCCTACTGCTTTGTCCGCACCTTTAACTGGTCGGAGTACCAGCGCCTGAAGAACAACGCCGAGCTTTCCGGCAGCGACGACATTATCCTCACCTGCGATTTCGAGACCACGAAGGAGTTCTCTTCTTCTACGATTTACGTCTATAACAAGTATTTCGCCACCAGCGGCGGTGTAACCACCGCCCAGACTACGCTGACCGGCGACGCGAACAACAATATCACGCCTAACCGCCAGAATGTCTCCGGCACCTCTGCTACCGTAAGGGTGAAATCCACCGGCAACTGGGTGCTGAACATCTCCATGGCAGGCGGCGGTGTGGCTTCCGGCGCATCCCTCAGCACTTCCAGCGGAAGTGCCACCACCGGACAGGATGTCACCGTCACCCTCCCCGAAAACGTGACGGAGAATGCCATCCGCTATCTGGTTACCCTCACCAACATTTCGGTGAGCCCGAACCTCGTCCGCACGGCCTACATCACGCAGGAAGGCATCAAGATGACCGTGTCATCGGCCATCAGTACGGTCGATAACGGTTCCAATTCGGTTACCGTCACCGTTGAGTCCGGCACCGATTATGTGCTCGAGGTTATCGATGCCAACGGCAATAATTTCTCCACATCCGCAGTGTTTACGGCCACCACCGCTCCTACGGATCATCAGGTTATTATTCCGCAGAACACGACAATCCACGAGCGCCAGTTCACCGTACGGTTGCGCAACTCGCTGGGCACGGCCTGGGAGGATATCATCATCACCCAGCAGGCCGGCGTGGCGACGCTTTCTGTGGCGAACAATGAGATCCGCATGTCGGATACGTCTGCTTCCGTCAATGTGGTTTCCAGTTTCGCCACCGTGCTCAAGGCCTACATCCAGGGGAATGACACGCCCATCTACACGGCGAACATCGCTGCGACAACCGCTCACGACGAAACGATCACCGGCATCCCTGCCAATACTACAGGGGCCAACCGTCACATCCTCGTGAATCTGTGCGACGCCTCCGATGCCGTACTTGCCTCCAAGACCATTACGCAGCTGGGTGTACCTTACATCAAGCTGACCACTTCCGACGCAAACATTGCCAACACAGCCACTTCGGCAACGCTCAATGTGGATTCCGAGGCGGCCTGGACCTTGTCTTTGAGCGGAGGCCTCAGCGGAGCCAGCCTGTCCACTGCAAGCGGTGCCGCCGGTGGGACCAATGCGGTTACGCTCAACGTACCCGTAAACAATACGCTCCAGGCGCAGACCTACACCGTCACAGGCGACAACGGCACTTACACGAGTTCCGTAACCGTCACCCAGGCGGCGGGCGTTGCATCGCTCACCCAGGTGGACAGCGAAATCATGATGCAGGAAGCCACCGCACAGGTAAGCGTCACCACCAGCTTCGCCACCACGCTCAAGGTCTTTAACGACGCCACCGACGACGAGGTATATTCAGCCGATATCGCCTCCACCGGTTCCGTCGCCTCCACGAAGACCGTCACCGTCGGTTCGCACAGCGGGGCGGCCATCACCTACAGGGTACAGCTCTACAACAGCGATGGCAATCCTGTTGGCAACAGCATTACCTTCATCCAGAAGCCCACAATCCGCATCACGGCGGCCCAAAGCTCTGTCAAGGGTAATGAAAATGCCTCCGTGAACGTCATCTCCGATGTGGATTGGGAACTTACCTCGCCGGATGGTGCAACGTTCGGCACCTATAGCGGAGTTCCCACTACCAGCGCTGTTCCCGTCACGGTTAATATGCCAATCAACTACACCACCTCCGATGTGAATTTCACCGTCATCGCCCAGGGCACTGGCGCCAATTCTTCGCTGAGTGGTTCGGTTGTGATTACCCATAGGAGGGCGACCGTGAACAATGGCTCGGTGACCTTTGATACCGGGAATGGCTCAACCGGCCAGTTCATGTCCAGTACCAGCGCGACGAGTGGGAATGTAACAGCTACCTTCAGCGCCATCAGCGAATACGCCACCAATGGTACCTGGACGGGAACCGACTACACCGTACTCAGCAGCTCCGGTACTACGCTCACCATCAATACGGCGTCTATCCCCAACCGGAAAGCCCTTACCGGCCTGTCCATGACATTCAGTGGTAATAACTATACTACCACGAGCGTGACTGTCCAGGGAAGCACAGCAACTACTACCAGTACTACTGCCACAAGCTGGACAGGTGAGGATACGGCCGATGAAACGGTGTTTGCGTTGTACAGAAACAACCGAACCCTGAGGGTAACCGGATTCACCGTATCGTACCAATACTACTCTTGGAATTAGCATTCCATAAGTACCTCCTCTAACCGTCAGCGGCTGCCCTCCCCCGGCAGCCGCTGTTTTTTTGGGGGGGGATGGCATGTCGCCCCCCTGCCCGCGCAAGGAAGGGGCATCAAAAAAACCGGGAGCCGCGATGAGGCGGTTCCCGGTTAAAGAATAGTGCATGCTAAAAATCCTGCGTACTGCGGTAATTATATCCCAACTGCGAATACAGGGCGAAATGCTTTCCAGTCAAAGAAGAAGTGAAGCGATCGTAATCCTTTGCCGCCTGTGGAGTCCAGCCCACCTCACTGGTGGCTGCCAGGCGGGGCAGCAGCATATATTCGAGCTGGGTGGTGGTAGTGATGAATTCTGTCCACATCGCACATTCCACACCTTTGACGTGCACCTGCTCAGCAGCCGTTAAGTTCCAGACGGGATTCCAATCATATGCCTTGTTCAGCGTAACCGGTGTTCCGCCATTAGACGAACTTCCACCGTTCACCGGGCCGCTTCCCGGTTCCCCTGCCGTGCCGGTCTGAGCGATGTCAAAATAACAGGCAAAGCTGGGAGACATCACGGCGTCGATGCCATTTCGGGCCGCCTTTAAACCTGCGCTTCCGCTGGTCCAGGATTCGATGGCACCACCGGAGAAGTCGAAACCGTCATTCTCCAAATCATACCAGTCGTTGATGGATTCCTGCCAGCAGATAGCCTTCCTGCCATGACTTGCCAGGTATTGCCGGATGTCCTTGGCGAACATATACTGGAAACGGGTCTCGGGAGTATAGCTGTCCACTTTCACCAACCCCAGTTCCATCATCTTGGCTGTACACACATCACAAGTGTGCCATTTTACCATATTGTTCTCCCGCTGCAAAACTTCATCTCCGCCAATATGGATGTACTCTGAAGGGAACATATCCATCACCTCATCCAGCACCGCCTTCAAAAGAGTATTGTTATAGGGCTGATTGAAATACTTGCCCAGGCAAAGGACATCCGGAAGTGTAGCAGGCAGCACGGTCCAAACGTGGTAACCGGAGCCCGTGCAACCCAGCGCAGGGTAAGAGGCCAAGGCCGCCATAAAGTGGCCAGGCATATTGATTTCCGGAATTACGGTAATGCAACGCTCTGCCGCATACTGAATGATTTCGGCCACCTGTGCCTTGGTGTAGAAACCGTTGTTGCGATCGGCACCGGGATAGACCGGAGAACTCTCCCGGTAGCCCCCGGTATGAGTCAGCTCTGGATAGGCATCAATCTGCACGCGCCAGCCGTGGTCATTGGTCAGGCTCCAGTGGAAACGGTTCATCTTGTACAGGGCCATCAAATCCAGGTACTTCTTCACCTCATCCACGGAGAAGAAATGACGGGAAACATCCAGCGCGAAGCCGCGATGAGCGAAACGGGGGGCATCGGCAATCTCCACGCAAGGAATGGTCCACTGGGCCGATACGGCCGATGAGCCGTAGACATCGGCCGGAAGAAGCTGCTTGAGCGTCTGCCAGGCATAGAAGAGGCCCGTGCGGGTCTTTGCCTTCACCACCACCTTCCCGCTGGTAACAGACAGCGAATAGGCCTCATCTCCCAGCGTAGTGTCTTTCAGAAGGTTGAAGCCCGTCCCGGCGCCCGCGCCGGAAGTGGATTGCAGGGAGACCCCCAGGCGTGTGGCCATCTGATCCGCCACATCCGCGCCCTCAGCGCCGAAGGCCGAATCAAAGTATACCGCTCCGCCGCCCGTAGACACATTGAAGGAGCCGGTGCCCGGCGTAAGCGAAGACGGATAAGGGATGATGAGGAAGCGGGTGTCAACCTCCTCCGGCTCCGGATTCGGCAGATTGCTGTCCTTCAATGCGGGAAAGTCCGTGCTAAAATCCCAGATATCACCGGACCAGCTACGGGCCGACTCCTGGGCGTGTGCAGAAACGCTGGTGTCCGTTCCAGACCGGGTATAGCAGTCAGTAACAGTACCGTTGTTAGTACCGGCCAAAGCCACAGCCGTATTCCAGGAGATGCTTTTCCCTACGGTGGCGCCGCTATTGATTAAACCCACAAGACCGCCTTTCGCCCCCGTTGTCGTGGGGGTTCCCGAGGCATAACATTTATCTACGGAACCGGACAGACGACCCACCAGGCCACCTACATTGTCGGATCCGGAAATGCCGGCATGGGAATAGGAATTCTCTACAGTAGCTGCCGCGTCTTGAATTCCAGTAATGCCGCCCACGTCGTAAGTGTTGGAACTCACGGTGACATCCGCCTCCACGCCGCAACGGGCAATGGTGCCGCCCTGATGCCAGCCCACGAATCCACCCACTCTGCGATATCGGCCCGTAACCGTCGTGTTCTCCACGAAACAATACGTGCAATTGGGCGCGGAGGAAAGGCCCAGACTCCCAAACAGGCCTCCTACGATATCAGCCCCGCTCACAGAACAGCCGCTCACGCGGCATCCGACGATGGTCGACGCCGAACGGACATAGCCCACAAGACCACCGGCATAGCTGTGATACTGGGAATCCGTGCCACAGGATACCTGGCTATCCGTTATGGTGACATTCTTTACAATAGTCCCTTCTTTATAAATATTGCCCGCCAGAATACCGGCAACCATATGGGAATTACCACTCCCCACCGTGCAATTGGAAATTCTGACCTCACTCACGCAGGCAGTCTCAGTTCCTCCATTTCCCAGATTTCCGGCAAGGATACCGCCGGCGCCCGTAGCCGCCGATGTAGTGGTAAGACTGCCGTTGTCAATCGTCAGATTCTCCACTTGTCCGTTAAGCGTCGAGAACAGGCCAGAAGGACTTGTGGTCCCCGTCATGGTGAAGTTTTTGATGGTCTTCCCGTTACCGTCCAGATTCACATAGGCCGACGAAGCGTCGATAGGCGTCCATGCCGCATTGTCTAAATCAATATCATCCACCAGACGGAAGTATTTCTTCTGACCGCTGACCAACAGGTCGCGGATAGCATCCAGCTGGTATTTGTCGGCAATCAGGTAAGGAGTGGTTCCTGAGCCGCTGTCTCCCCAACCAGCCCACTGCGCGGCATCCTTGGCGTTCACATCGATCTGATTCAATTTCCCCTGTGCAAAAGTAAGGGGCGACAGCACGATGTAACGTGTATACACCGTGTGGGCCGTTCCGGGCGCATTGTAACGCACCAGCAGCGTGGTCCCGTCCGGAATCGCCCTGTCCCCCACCGGCAGCGCAGCGTAAATGAGCAGGATACCATCGGAGGCGTCATCACCCGTAGCCGCGAGCGTCACCTTCAACGTTTTGCCGTCGTTGGAGCCATTATCATGAAACAGCGGTTCGCTGGCGACGATGTCCACAGACTTGATTTGTCCGGCGACAGCGCTTGACGGCAACTTGGTGCGCAAAAGCAGAACGCCGGAGATATCGGTAAAGATTATCGTCGTGTAGTTGCTTACGTTTTGGGCCGATGCCAGGTACTTGATATCCCCCGTGGCTCCATCCGACGGCTGCGTCTGTTCGGAAAGGTCCAGCTCCCCGTTGAGCACTTCGATATCGTAGGAGGAGGCCGATATCGCCGTCCCGCTAAAGTAACCGGTTTTCTGGCCTATGCTCTCCGCATTCAGCGTAAAGTCCGAGTACTGGGCGTGATCTGCATGATTGTATACACGAATCTTGTCATTCTCCGCCCAGGTGAGCGAGAGAATGGGGTTCCCGCTACCGTCCACATCGGCCGCAAAGGCGACTTTTGTAGCATCAGACAACGTGGCCGATATGGTGACAGACCTCGCTTCCGGATCGGGATTATTCTCCTTGACGCAGCCAGACAAAAGGGCCGGAATGCCCAGCAAGAAAACAAAATAAAGTTTCTTCATAAGGCACTCCTCCTAAAAATCCTCATGGTAAATGGGGTTGTTCCCATAATCCCCCAACTGATTGCTGGTGGCAATCACCTGTTCCACGGCAAGCGCAACTACGCTCACTTCCGGCTGTTCATATTGTCTTCTTGTCATTTCTGATGTTTATACAATACTCCCCACCGAGGCGGGGAGTAGAATCTCCGGGGACCGGAGGGAGTTGATTGTGTCGTCCCGAAGGGCAGCTATTAAACGCCGTCGTCTATCGCGCCGATTACACCCATATCAGTGAACGCCGAATTAGTATTGGCACTTGCCTCGGCAATACTCTGCTCCAACTGCAGGGTGACCAATTCCACCTTAGGAGCGCTGTATGTATTTTTCTTAGTCATATCTTTCATCTTCTTTAAGCGGAATTATTTCAGGAGCGGCAGGGGACCGGAGAAGTCCCAGACGTCGCCGGACCAGCCGAGAGTGGAGGAAGCGAGCTGGGAGAGGGTCTTGCCGGCTTCTACTTTGCCGTGGTAAGGGAAGATAGGATAATTACCTCCGGAAAGAGTTGCAGTTGTGCTCGGTGCCTCCACGCCAGTTGTCTTATCCTTGACAACGAGATATGTAGAATCCGACGAACCGTCTACATTCGCGTGTTGATAATTAGACGTAAGTTCATAGGTATAACCTGTCACATTCCCCCAGAAAGCCTTCAAAGCCATGTCAGGTTTACGATAATTATCTGTAAGTGTACAACTGGGATAGGCCGTCCCGACAATAGCTCCGGAACTCCAATTGCTATTTCCAACACTACTTGCAGTCACAGAGCTATTCCAGGCTGCACAGTGTTCGACGGTGACGTTTTTTGTGCCAATATTGCCAATCAGACCTCCAAGCCTGAAGGAGCCGACCACGGAACCGCTGGCATAGCAATTGGAAATGCTGACAGAAGTCGCTGATTCAATCCTTCCCACAAGTCCGCCGCGAATCTGGTTGGAATTAATAATGTTTCCTGTTGCATAACAATTCTCAACAATGACACTGCCAATAGTCATATCTGTCCCCTGAGTGATGCTTCCGATAAAGGCAGAGATAGAAGAACTATCGGAAGATACATCACCAGTCGCATAACAGCGTTGAATAGAAACAGAGCCATTCGGGATAAGACCAAGAAAACCACCATATACCGAACCCGAACCGGTTTCGGTAATATTCCCCGAAGAATGGCAACGGGTAAAAGTGCCCCCATGCGCCTGCCCGGCGAATCCGCCGTTATTACTCCCACTGAAAGAGCAGATAGCAGAGGTGGAGCAGTTGGCAAAAACACCGGTCATAGTCTGTCCTACAAAACCGCCACAAGCACTCTGCGCGGTAACGGTACCGCTTACATTACAGTTTGAAATAACTGGGGCACCGGAATCCACATAACCCGCGAATCCTCCGGTGTAGTTATTCCCTGTAACGGATCCTGTAACGGTACTGTTATCGATGACTGTACCTGCCTGGATGACATATCCCGCGAAACCGCCGATATGCTGTCCCTTTAGGGATGTCATATCAACAATTGCATCGCAGTACTGGATGGTGCCGCGTCCAAAACCCACAAAGCCACCCAGATGCAATGGCTGTCCTTTCGTATTCGCAGACGTAATCTTGGCATATGCCTTGGTACGAATATCACCGTTCTTCGTGATAGTTCCATAGTTTACGCCCACAAAACCACCGGAATTGAGAACCTTGTTGTCCGCAGGATCGGGGGTGCTAACTGTTACCTTTTGTTCACTTGTGCCTACGGTACAGCCTTTAACCTGGCAACTGGTCTGCAACTGGCCCACAAAACCGCCACAGCGGGAGTCATCGGTATAGGAAGATGTAACCGTAGCATCCTCCACCTGACAATCGGTAATAACAGATGCGTAATTCCCGGTTGAGCCCAAAAAACCGCCACAATATCTGGCAGTTGAAGATACGGTGCCGCCGGCGTATTGACAACCACTGATGATAACAAGTTCATTGGCATAACCTATCACGCCACCAACCACACCGGCACCCTTTACATCAGTATCAGATACCGTGCAATCGGTGATGGTTGCTGTTATATTGCCGGCAGATCCCGAATTAATCTGTCCAATCAAGCCACCCACATTTGAGCCTGAAGAGTTTACTTTGCCATTGCTGACAGTAACGTTTGTAATGGTGTTACCCGACCCCTGGCAATATTCTGCCAATATGCCTCTTGCGGTTACTGAAGAATGATCCAGCGTAAGGTCATAGACAGATCCCTTGAAGACATAGAAAAAATCTTTTGTTAAATTGCTAATGGTCTTATTGTTACCATTAAAATTGACCACCTGAGTATAACCACTGTTTGTATTGATGTGATTATGGCTCATATCCGTCATGTCCACATCGTCAATCATCTTGAAATAAGTAGTGGTCCCCCCTGTCGCAAGGGAATTGATTGCCGCCACTTGATTCTGGTCACCGATGAGGTAGGGATTGGCAGATGTACCGATGCCGGTGGTGTTGGCATTAGCAAATCTGTCGACATTGACGCAATTAAGGTCAAGCCCAAACACCTTTCCCTCAGGAACCTCGGTGGCAGCGAACTTACGATAATGGGTATATTTCTCATACGCATTATCTCCAATCTGGAAATGGACCCACAATTCGGCATCGGCCGGAACGATAACAGCACCAGGCAGGGTGGCATAGACGGTGACAAAATCCGTTTCCGTGCCCGCACCGGGCGTAGTAATATTGACGGTCAAAGATTTTCCATTGGCAAAGATATCCTTATCTGAGGAGAAGATCACCTTCTGGACTGTCTCCGCTTTTCCGGCCGGAAGTTTGGCACGAAGGCGGAGAACGGAAGACTGCTTGAGGGTTGCACCATGATCTGCCGCCCACTGGCTGGAGAAAGAAAACTGCTCGTATGAGTCGGCGCCTTCAAGAGTTACCGCAAATCCCAGATGGTCTGTAGTCGCATTCCCGGCCTGCGTCTGCTCGGCATACCCATTGGGCAGATTGGTATAGGAAATGTCGTACTTTCCGTTATTCGGCTCGGGTTCTGCACCTGAAAAAGATGCTGAGCCTCCGTTAATAGTCGAATTGATAATCGTAAAAACTTCCCCGTTGATTTCAATGGTATCATCTTCTTCCCATACCATTTTCACAGGGCCTTTGATTTTTCCTTCCACAGGAGTGTCATCCTGCTCCAGGGAAACTTTCGTAGCCATCCCGCCTTCCGGGATGGTGGCGAAGATGGTAACCGTTTTTTGTTCGGAACCACCCGGAGTCTTTGAGCCGGTGTCCTTCTGGCACCCTGCCGTAACGGCCATCACGGCCAGTACCGCAAGAATTGTTTTTGAACTAAATTTCATGTTAATAGTTTATTATTAGCGTATATTGGCAATTAATTAAGCAGCCCGTCAATGATGGGCTTGATGATGCCTTCCATCACCGTATAGGCATACGGGCCGGGATGGAGGTCGTCGTAGAGTTTGTATACGTCTTTGAGGCCGTGGCCGATATCCGTAGAAACGGCCGCCTCAGATGCGTCATTGGCCACCAGCGAGGTCCAATAGTCGCAATAGGCGTAGCCTTCCTGGGCGCAAAGAGTCTGGAACTGGCTGTTGAGCGACTCGATGAATACGCTCTTCCAACCAACTGCGTATTCGCGGTTGTTGGGCGTGATGGAGCAGATGACCACCTTCATGCCGGAAGCCTTGGCGGCCGACGCCATATAGGCGATATTGTCGTAAATGGTCGATTCGGCCACCCCCTGGGCAATGTCGTTGGTGCCGCCCATCACCACGAACACCTGCGGATTGAGTGCCAGCACGTCTTTGGCGAAACGGTTACGCATCTGGGTGGTATTCTGGCCGCTGATGCCTTTGTCAATGTACCCGTTCCCGGAGAAGAAGCCCGGGTGGAACTTGGTGGTAATGGTGGTTCCGCTCAGGGACATATCGGCCGTAGGGAACGGCTCATTGCCCAAGGCGTTGTGCGTAGCCTCGAGTATCGTAGCCTGGGCGTCCTTGCGGCTCACGCGGGCCCACTGCCAGGTGATGCTGTCGCCCACGAAGACGGCCTTGATACGGGGGCTTCCGGGCACGAGCACGGGCAGGCTGGCGTCGGTATTCCAGACGGCGGCGGGCCAGGACTGCGCCTGGGCCTGGGCCGACACGGTACCGGAAGTGCCGGCATAACCGTTGGTGATGGTGGCACCCACCGTATTGGAGGCGCAGAACGGCAGGCTGGCGTGCCAGCCGATGCAGGAAGAAATGTCCGCAACCGCTTGAGTGCCCTGTTGCGTGCACTGACCCACAAAGGCGCCCACGCTTGATCCGGAGCCGGAAATGGCACCGGAAGAATAACAGTTAGATACCGTTGTAGTATATGCAATGCCCAGGAAACCGCCGACAGGCGAATAACTGCCACCAACGACAGAGGCCGTCGTGTAGCAGTTGGTAATATTCCCATTCTGGACAAATGCGCTGAATCCGCCGCAGTCATTGCCATGGGCCGTAACCGTTCCGCCGGAGACATAGCAACGGTCGGTGGACTCATACTGGACGCCCACGAAACCGCCGGTGTTGATGGCGCCGTCAACATTGGTACCCGTCACGTAACACTGCTCTGTATTAACGTTCTTTCCACCGCTTGAACTGCCGCCAAGCTGGCCGGCGAATCCGCCGGTACGGCCCGCAGAGGAAGCGGTGATGGTGGCCGACGAGACATAACAGCCGTTGAAACTTGTGGACTCTATAGCACCGCCCACAAAACCACCCACCTGGGTGTTGTTATTTGACCTGATATCTTTTACCGTACCGTTGTCGTAATGACAACCCGTAAATGAAGCCACTTCTGCGCGCCCCACAAAACCGCCACAGTAAGCGCCAGCGCTTGTGACGTTTCCGGTAACCGAGCAATTGGTAAAGGCGGATGACGCCTGTGCATAACCAACGAAGCCACCGGTATAAGCACCCGAGTTATTTACCGTTGCCGCAGAAGAGCAATCCTTGTATGCATCCGGGACAAAAGCCCAGCCCACGAAACCGCCCACGCTGTTGGCATGACCGGTTACGGAAGTCGTATTGTCTACCGTGCAGCCCTGGAAATTGGAACCGGCATAGTAGGTACAGCCCACAAAACCGCCCACGTTCTGGGCCTTGGCCGATGAAACGGTTGTCCCTGTCACTGAGCAGTTAATGTAGGAAAGAGCCTGCATGGAATACCCCACAAAGCCTCCGGTATGGATGGAGCCACCGGCACCGTCGAGGTTTTGCGTAACAGTAACATTCTCCACTGCACACTCCGTAAAGATGGCCGGCACTTCGTAGCCTGAGGAAATCTGTCCGTATCCGAGGAATCCGCCGACATGGCTGACGCTGGACACCGCGGCGTTTGCTACCCGGCAACGGGTATAGGAGGCCGATTTGTCACTGTTGCCGATAAATCCGCCGACTTCCGCCTGGCCGGAAATGCTCACCGACGTCCCCTCGACATAACAGTCCGAAAAAACCGGAGCTAAAGAAGGCGTACTATAGCCGATAAAGCCGCCTACAGCAATCTTGGCATCTCCGGAGGGGGTCACATTGGAAGAAAGGGTAACAGGTCCGTCTACATGGCAATGGTCGAAGACGGCATTGATGGTGGTGCAGCCAATGAAACCGCCAAGACCTTGCGTGGCGGAAGGGGTAGTATTATGAGCGAGGGTGAAATTCTTTGTATAGCAATCCTTTAAGGTTGCCACCTGTCCCCTGACCATACCAGCGAACTCACCCACATGCGACTTGCAGGTTGCCGTCGTATTCTCCACAGAGCAGCGCAGCAGCGTGCCGGTAGTGTTGATTTCTCCGGCGAAACCGCCCACCCACTGGTTCTGGCCGGTAACCGTCGAGTTCTTCACGTGCACGTCGGTGCAGTTCCCCACAACGCCGGTGGTGCCGATGAAGCCGCCCACCACGCCGATCTTGGAGTTATGGCTGATGGTGGCATTGTCGAAAGTTACATCGTAAATATGGCCGTTCAGCACACCGCAGAAACTGGCGTATGAAGCCCCGGTAGAGGTCAACTTGGAGATGGTGTGGCCGTCTCCGTCAAAGTCCATGGCCTTGCTGAAACCGGAAGCCGTATTGAGCGGCACCCAGTTCGTAATGGAGGAGGCGTCGATGTCTTCCAGCAGGCGGAACCAGTTGGAAGAATTGTTCACCATCACGTTATGCATGTTGTTCAGCTGGCGGGCGTTGGCGATCAGGTAAGGATTCGCCTGGGTGCCGTCGCCTGCCACGAAGTCCTGCTGGGACAGGGAGATGGTGGTGGCCGATCCGCCGAAGGAGTTCATCTTGCCCTGCATGACTGTCTTGTCGCCGCCGGAGATGGGGATCTGGAAGCCGTAGGCCTCTTTGTCGGGATCCATCGCATAGACGGTGATGTTGGATCCGTCGGGAAGCGCGATGTCTTCCCACGGGAGCATGAGATAGGCTGTCAGTTTCTGGGCCGATGCACTCACGTCTACCCCGCTAAGCGGAACGGTGTAGTTGTGACCATCCAGGATGATGCCGGCCTTGTCCAGAGACGTCACGCCTGCAGGGAGCGTGGCCACCAGTTTCACGGCCGCACCCTGTTTGTAGCTGCCGCCGTGACCGGCCGCCCAACTGCCGTTGAAAAGGATATCCTCATACTGGTCCACCCCTTTCAGCAACGCGCGGAAACGGAGGTGAGCCGTGCTGCCGTTCCCGTTTTGGGCGGGAGAGGCAGCATCGGCCTCAGCTTCGTCTATACTCGCGTACGTGCCCGGGTATAGGATATCGAAGGTGCTGCCCGTCACGGCGGGGCCGGTGAATTCGGCCACATGGTCCGAGACGATGCGAGAGATACTGTAAACGGCCGAATTCTCTCCCGAGATTACACGGATGCAGTCCGTGTCTTCCCAGGCGGTTTTCAGCTTGCCGTCTTCTTCGGTGAAACTCACTTTGGCATATACTTCTTCCGGCACGGCCACCCGGATGGTGACCATTTTGCCGGACGGGGCGGCAGGTCCCGTCCCCTCCTTGACGCACGAGGCGGCAAGGAGGAGCAGGAGACATCCCGTTAAAAGGGCAGTCCTTTTCATAGGCACAGATTCTCTAGAGAATGATGTTTTCGTCGAAATCCTCCAATTGCGAGGTACCAAAGAGGGCAGCCTCCTTGGAGAGCAGTTCCACAACCGCCGCCTCTGGGGCGGTATACTCTTGAACGGGAATGATTGTCTGATTGTATTTCATTGCGTATAAGATCTAAGAGGTTCGACTAGTTCTTGGGAATGATGCAGATGAACGTGTCACGGGCACGCTGGCCATCGTGGTTATGGATGGTCTTCCCGCTGGTGTTGGGATCGCTGTCGCAAGGGTAATTCACCACATTGGTGGTGGCATCGCCCTGATCCTGCACGCACATCGTGGTGGAGCCGCCACCGTCCAGGTTCAGCGTATATTTAGGGCCGAAGGCATTGGCAATGTGACGTTCCAGCCAGTAGGCGCTATAGCCATAACCACCGGCACTGTCGGCATAACGTCCGTCCACCACAATGAGCAGCAGATGAGGTTTATCATCATATTCCGGATACGCTATAGCCACCGCTGTGCGAGGATAGGCTCCGCTCTGATGCACCTTGGGATGTTCGGAATTGGACAGGCTGCCGCCGAATCCACTGCAGCGATCCTTATAGGTGTAGCCGAAGCGGATATAGTTGGCGTGAATAATGGGAGAACTGGAGAGGAAGCCGGCCTCGTTGTCCGTTCCGAGCCTGTACCACAGGCGTTCCTGCCTGACCGTACGGTTATATGTATTGGCACCGTATTTGTCGCTGGCGCCACCGCCATAACCGTCGAAGGCAATCCGCACATCCTGTTTTCCATCGCAGTAGAAAGTGCCTTCACACTTCCAATTCTCCACCCCGGTATCACCGATGGTATTGTTGGGCATAAACGACTTCGGGGAACCGAACGGATAGTTGGTCACGACTTCGCTGCCCGCCTTGATATTGTCCAGGGCATTGTTTTCCAAGCTACTGTCATCCTTTTGCCATGTATATCCCATATTGGCCTTGATGGCGATAGAGCCACTCTCGTAGCCACCATTGATGGTAGCGACTGCACCAACGGCAGCGTGTACCTGGGACGCGACACAAGTGGGCGAGCAGTGGACAATCTTCACCTCATAGTTCGTGTTAGAGAGGTCATAGTCAACCACATAAAGGGCCTGTTTGCGCGTACCGCTATCCATCCAGCCGGCCGATACTGTACCTGTAGCGGTGAAATACTTGACTGCGCCGTCGGCGGTCACATTGACGTGTGACCAGGTAAGGCCGTCCTGAGTGGCAGATTTTGCACCGCGGACTGAGTAACATCCCGGGAAAGAGCGCGCCAAGGAGCTCTGTCCCACACTGAGCGCCTGTACAGTCGGTTCCCCGCTTGCCGGCGTCTCTGCTGCAGGTTCAGCCTCGACAGCGCCGGTGAGAACGGGAATATCCCCGCTGAAATCCCAGACATTGCTGTCCCAGCCCAGGCTCTGCGCCACGGTGGAGAGACGGGTGCTGCCGGCCACCTTGCCGTGGTAAGGATAATAGTGCGTAAAACTGGTACTGTTCGGGTTCGAAATCGAAAGCGGACTGCTGGGAGAAGCGTTGTTCTGGTCGTATAGCGTGAACACGCTGTTATAGTCTTTGAAGGACAGGTTGGGATGGCGATAGCAGTCCGTCAGATAACTCTTCCTGGCTACATAACCCAGCACGGCACCGGAACTCCAGAAATCCCCGTTGGAATTCTGCGTACGGGTGGCAAAAGAAGTCTGCCACGCGATACAACCCTGGAAAACGTTGTCCGGCTCCAGGGTTTCCGGCGTGCCGGCAGTGTTATTATCCAAGTTACAGTGACCGCCTATGCCACCGCCGCATCGCAGGGCATCCACCGTAGCCGTAGAGAAGCAGTTGATAATCTGTGTTTCCGGGCGCATAATACCACCACAAATACCACCCACACGCTGATCACCGTGGATAACACCGGAAGTCCAACAGTTACGGATGCGGGAAGACTCGCCGAAGTCGATGCCAAACAGACCACCCACATATGCCTGCACTGTGCAATTGATGGTAACGTCGGCACTGGAGGAGTCGATATAGGCAAAGTCTACACGACCTGCAAGACCGCCGACACCGGAATCGCCCAGCGCGAAATCGCCGGAATTGGGATCGGTATACGTCTTGGTCTTGGTGATAGTACCGGAAACATGGACATTCTGCACCACGGCCTTCTTGCCGCTATAGCCCACATATCCGCCAAGGATACCGGCTGTACCATTATTGGTGGTAATAGTGGCATTGGTAAAGTTCACGTTCTTACAAGTCCCGTAAAGCAGACCGAAGAAGGAAGGTTTACTGTCCGGCTGATGGGCGGCATCGGTCCTGCCTGTGGGATCGAACGAGCAGGAGAAATGGTCGATAGTATGACCGTCGCCGTCGAAATCGATAAGATAGTCGTATGGACTGGAAGAATTCAGGGGCACCCAGGTATGGCTCTGCAGATAGGACTGCATGTCGATATCCTTGATCAGGCGGAAGTAAACACGTTCTTCGGCTTTGAGGACACCGTCCACGTGCATATTGTCCAGGTGCTTGGCATTGGCGATGAGATAGGGATCGCCTTCCGTTCCGTTGCCGCCGGCGAACAGCTGGGGAATCCATTTGTCGTTACCGGAAGCCGCCACGGCATAGGTGGCAGGAAGCTGGATGCGGTTCACCTTCCCCGCCAGGATGGCCCCGGTGACGCTGGCCATGCGGTGACGCAGGCTATAGTAGGTGCCGTCGCCGTCCAGGACGCCCACGGTGAAGTAGGAACGGGCCGAGAACGGGACATCCTCCCATCCGGCCTGGGCATAGGCCGTGAGCGTATGTTCCGACGTAAGGTCCACGCCAGTAATACTCACGGAAATGGGGTTCTCCAGAGTCTGGGTGTTGAACTCCGTGAGCGTCACCTTCTCGGGTGCGGTAATCTCATTCGGGAGGGGGAATACGAACTTGAGGATGGCGCCCTTCTTGAGGGTGGCGCCATGGTCTGTGGCCCAACCGCTGTTGAATACGATATCCGCAAGGTCATCCTTGGATACATTTTCCAGTTTTGCGGTAAAGGTAAGGTGATCGGTGGCTCCGTTCCCGTTCTGGATGAGGTCGGGATTCCCGTTCTGGGCCGCGTCGGGCGAGCTGAACGAGGCTGGAGCCACGATGTCGAAACTGGTGCCGCTCACTGCGGGACCTTCGAACTGGGCCGTCTTGTCCGTAAATCCGGCCTTGATGGTGTATTCTGCATTCTGGGACGGATTGGCGTGATTGAACACGCGGATCTTGTCACCGGCCTGCCAGGCCAGGCGGAGGGTGGTGCCATCGGGCGTAAAGCCGGCCTTGCCGGGTTCATCGGCCTGGGCCGAAGCCGGACTGGCATCCTCGTCCGGGATGCTGGCGGTGATGGTGAACATGGGCACCCCGTCCAGGGTGGGTTTTTCCTTGATGCAAGCCGCCAAAGCAGCGACCGCCAGGGAAACCGTCAAAAACTGAAAAATCTTCTTCATAGCAACTAACTATACTCATTCTATCTGTTTTATTTCTTCACGATATAAAAGAAGGTATCGCGCGCACGTTCCCCCTTATGGTCCGGACCGTTGCTTTCCTTGGGCCAGACTATGGTCTCCGACCCAATTTTGATTTCCTTGCTAGCGTCCTTGTTGTCGCAGGGGTAATTGACCACGTGGGTATCCGGGTCGCCCTGCCCTGCCACACACATCGCCGAAGAACCGCCGCCATCCAGGTTGATGGCATACTGCGGATTGAAATTATTCACCAGGAACGTGGTCAGTTCCAGGGCAGATATACCCGTGGAAACCGTGCGCCGGCCATCCACCACAATGAACAGCACGTGACCGTCTTCCGTCGTGGCGATTGCTGTACGGGGGTTGGACGTGGATGCCTGATGGTTATAAGGATCTTCCGAGCTGCTGTTCCGCCGGGGGTGGAGATCACAGAAGGTTGTTCCCACCGGCTCATAGTCACTGATCAGCATCGGAGCACTGGTGATGAAGTTGTTCTCCGTATAGCATTTCGCCGAATAAAGGGCTCTCCATTCGGCCAGATTCTTGTCCCTTCCGGAGAAACGGATCCGCACATCCTGGTCCTGGTTCAAATAGACGGCAGCCTCGCTCTTCCACTGGGGGACATCGTTAGCCTCGACCGGTTTATCATTATCCTTGCCCACACGGTCGTACTGAATCCACCCGATATTGGTTCCGTTCACACGGCACCAGATGGCCGTCTTCTCATAACCGGCATTGATAACGGCAACTGCCCCCGTCGATTTGAAAATACGGGAGGCAATGTTGTTTCCATTATAGTAGGCCAGCTTGAGGGAATAACCCTTGCTCAGGTCTACATCCGTAACAAAAATGCGCTGTTTCCGTTTGGATACCGGCTCAGTACCGTCAAAGGCATAATAGGTTACACCTTGATAACCGGAGACAGGAGTCACCGTCCATCCGTTGCCGGACTGGGGACGCACCACCTTGCCCCGGTTTTCGTCCCAGGGTTTCGGGGTGTCGGTTTCATCACCGGGCTCCTCCGTATCATCGCCGCCGGGGTTTACCGTCGGGGGCGGGGGGACACCATTGGAGGTAGGGTTCCCCTTGCCGCAGGAGACCAGCAGCAAGGAGAACAGAACCGTCCAAAAAGTCAAACGTTTGAAAAACATCGTTTATCTGAGTGTAGCATTAAAATTCCAGATGCTGGGATCCCAGCCCATAGCCGCAGCCTGGCTGGAAATGGTCCCGGTCTTACCGCAGTAGTTGTCGGATACAGTTCCGCCGTCTTCCCAGGCGATGAACGGAAGGGTGTCGCTCCAGCCGATGCAGGAGTTGATGACAATTCCCGTCAGGTCAGGAACGAAGGCACCGAAGATACCGACAGGGTCGCCGCCACTTGTGATTGCGCAGTCTGCATAGCAGTACTGGATGGTGGTATTGGCCTTCGCGAAGGCGAAGAAACCGCCGATTCCATCCCAGTCGCCGGTGATGGCCATGGTGGTGAAGCAGTTCTTGATAACGGCTCCCTCGGGATAGGCCACGAAGCCGGCCACCCCGACGCCGTCGTCGGTCTTGCCCTCTCCGGAAGGATTCAGGGTACCGCCGTCTACATAGCACTGGTTGATGGCCTTGCTGTAGTCCACACCCACGAAACCGGCGCTATAAAGACCGGCGTCGATGGTGACATCCTGCACGTAGCACTTGGTGAAGCTGTTGCCATTGGCTGCCTGACCGGCGAAACCGCCCACGCGATAGCCCTTTGCAGCGACCAGCGCAGCTCCCTTGACATAGCAGTTCGTGAAGGAACTGCCAGCCGTATTGGCATGGCCGATAAAGCCGCCCAGACGGGCCTGATTGTTCTCGACGGAAGAGTTCACCGAAGGACCGGCATAGTAGCAGTCCTTCAGCGTGCCGGCATCGGCCTTGCCCACGAAGCCGCCCACGTCCGCGACACCGTTCACGGTAGAAGTGGAGGAGCAGCGCTCATAGGTACCCTTTTCGATATAACCGGCAAAACCGCCCGTGTACTGGTTGCTGGAGACCGTGGCCTGGGCCGAGCAGTTTTTGTAGACTGCAGCCTTCTGGGCACGGCCCACGAAGCCGCCGGTATGGTAGTTGCCGGTACCGGTATGGAGGACCACCGTATTGATAACGTGGCAGTTGTCGAAGAGGGCATTGTCGCTGCCGGTCTGTCCCACGAAGCCGCCGCAGGAAGTAGTGGCGGTAACACTGGAGTTCTTGACAGTGACATTGACAGCTTCGGCCGGTATCAAGGCGGCAGCCGTTCCCATATAACCGCACACCACGCCGCTCTTGTTGCCGCCGGCATTGATGCTGGCGCCATTGAACGTGACGTTCCGGAGCGATCCGTAGAGCACGCCGGCGAAGCTGGCATAACCCACGGGCTCGGTGATGGTGAGGTTGCTGATGGTATAGCCCTGTCCGTCGAAGTCGATGTACTTATTGTACGTCCCCGCATTGTTCAGAGGCACCCACTCCTCACCGCTGAGGTCTATATCCGCGATGAGCTTGTAGTAGGTAATTTCCCCTTCCACCAGGTCCTCGTGCACGCACATCAGCTGCTTGGCGGTCTTGATCTGCCAGGGATTCTCCTTGGTGCCTTCGCCGTCGGCGTAACGGCTTCCGGTAGCCCATTTCGAGGCGTCATCCACTTTGGCGTTATTGACCTTACCGGGCTTGATGGCCTTGTTCACGGCGGGCGTGATGTCGGCCACCCAGTTGAAGTCGCCGGCGATCACGTTCACCTCCAGCTTGGTTCCGGCAGGGATTTCATCCTCGAACCAGGAGGTGGTCATCCAGGCCTCGAAGGCATGGTCCGCACCCACGGAAGCGTCCTTGATTCCCAGGGACAGTTCTTCCGAGAGGGCATCGGCCGCATTTCCAGTATGGAAAATCGCACTGCCGGCGCGAAGGATGACGCGGTCCACCTTCGTAGCTTCGTCGGGCAGTACCAGCGAGAAATGAAGCACGCCGCACTGCTTGAAATGTTCGGCCTCCGGGTCAAAGGCGAATTCCGTATAATCGGCCAGATTCTCCAAAAGCGCGAAATACTGCAGATGGGACTTGTCGCCATTCCCGGTCTGGGTCTGGCCAGACAGGTTCAGGGCGCCCATTTCATCGGCGGTGATGGCAGGATAGGTAATAGCGAACTGTTCGCCCTTGATTTCCTTCCCGATGAAGGACGCTTCTTTGGGCGAGAAGCCGTTGCGAATGCTGAAAATGCTGGAGGCGGCGCCAGAAGCGACGGCAATCTGGTCACCTTCCGCCCAGTTCCAGTCTATTCCATTCTCTGCATCGACGGCGACCACCTTGGTCGCATCGCTGTCGATTATAGAGGCATGGATTTCCACAAGATTGCCCGGCGCAGGCATCTCGAACTGTTTTTCCTTGATACAGGAGAACAGCACGAAAGGAAGTGCAGCAATGCTGAGAAGAGTATAGATTCTTGTTTTCATAGCTGTCTCTTATATATTAAAGGTCATTGTTTTCAAAACCGGGCAGCTGTCCACCGGCAGAGACATCGGGTACAGGACCCACCTGGGCATCCGGACGAAGCTTGGGAAGCTCTGCACTGAAGTCCCAGATAGCGGAACTCCAGCCCAGGCTCTGAGCCACCTCACTGAGCGTCTTGCCAGCAGGAGCCGCCGTGCCGTGGTAGGGATAATTGTAGTTTGCACCCGCCACGGGTATGGGAGAAAGCGGAGTTTCCGGGGAGGTGTCCGGCTGGTCATAGAGGGAGAAGGCATCCGTGTAATCGAAGAAAATGACGCTGTTGTAGGCCATGGCCGGATTGCGCACATTCCCCTTGAGCGTATTCTTCACGGCGCAATACCCTATAACCGCACCGCAGCTGTAATGGCTCACGTCACCAGACGTAATCTCGCCGAAGACTTCCGTATTGACGTTCCAGTTGGCATGGATTTCTTCATTCCAGGCAATACAATTTTCGAAAATGTTGCCGGGATCGACACCGGTGGGATTGGCAGTAGCTTTCGTGAAGTAGCCGCCGATGCCGCCGATACCGAAGGATCCGTACACCTTTGCCGTACTGTAACAATTGACGATCTTGATGGGAACGGTGGGATCATCGTCGCCCACAGTACCGCCCAGGATACCACCTACGCGCTGGCCACCCCTGATGATACCGGAGGTCCAGCAATCGATGATTTCCACCTCTTTTCCGCAATAGCCGGCAAGTCCGCCCACATTGTTCAGCTTGGATTTGATGTCTACATCGGCCGAGCAGGCATAGAGGGCGCCGGTGCCCATAAAGCCGAAGAATCCACCGGCACCGTACTTGGACGACAGACGATGGTCGAGTTCGCCCTGGATGTGCACACGGGCACAGTCGCCGCGGACACCCTTGCTGGCATCCTGCAAACCGCAGTAGCCGGCCAGGATGCCGTCGCGCTGAGCGGTCTTGACAACCACCTTTGCATTGAGGAACGTTACATCGTGGCAATACCCGTTGAGTACGCCGAAGAAGCTGGGATAGTCTCCTTCATCGTAATCGCAGTAGAAATTGGAGATGGTATGGCCCTGACCGTCAAAGTCGATTGCCTTCAGATACGGAGACTTATTGTTGAGCGGAACCCATTTTGTCGGGACCTTAATCTTGCTCCCCGGGTTATCCGGATCATCGATTTCCTTGGTGGGCATCTCCGACATGTCGATGTCATTCATCATCTTGAAGTAAGTCTTGTCGCCGGAAACCAGATTGTCCCCGATTGCGAGCATGTCTTCCACGGTGCGCAGTTCAAAGGGGAATTCCATGGAACCGTCACCGCCTTCAGGACCCTCGATAGTCTGAATGGCCTTGATGAAGCCGTAGGGTTGCTCAGCCAGCCCCCAGAGGTCCGTTCCCTCCACCTTGTCGATGGTGATGGGCAGCACATACAGCACATCGTTCTCCAGACCGCTGGCAATGATTCTGAGCTTGGCATAGGTGGATGCCTTGTTAAAACGGGCCAGAATCATGTTGTTGCTCACGAATTCGTAGGCCGACGAAGGCAGCAGCTGGGCCTGTTCGCCCGGGTGCGCCGCATTGTACACGGCCAGTCCGTCGGGAGCCACCTTGAAGGAGATATTAAGGGTGACATCGGAGACGGAGGACTCAAACACACAGACCTGCGCCTGGGCACTCTTGCTCTTTCCGGGCATGATCTTGATGGTCTCGTCCGCGTTCTGGACGGCGGCATAGAACACGCCTTTCATGGTAGCGGCGGGCTTGGAGTCACGCCCCGTATAGCTCTTGCCGTTCTCCTTTTCACAGGAAGCGAACAGGAGCAGGGAGAGCCCGCAGAGAAGAAGGGTATATAATGTCTTTTTCATAGGGCAGATTCTTTATTGAAATAAACCGTCTTTCCAGCCGGGATTCTGTGTAAGAGCCCCTCCGGTAAGGTTGCGTTCATCCGTAGGGATGGGATAGAGGTAATCCTTGTTCTCATCCCAGTGGCGGGTGGTAGTGTGGTGCAGGGAGATGCAGCCCTTGTCCGTATCGCTCAGGAACACAGCGTCATTGAGTTTCTTGGCAATCTTGGCTGCCGCATCACCCGTAGAAGCAGACTCGGTGAAAACTTCGAAGTCTTTGGTTCCGTTGCCGTCTATGTCGTAAACGCCCACGGCGGGAAGGTAGATGCCATAGAAAGGACACTCGAAGAGCTTGCCTTCCTTCCAGCGCATAAGGTCATAGTAGCGATAGCCTTCCTGGGCCAGTTCCACGGCACGCTCGCGGCGGATTTCCAGAATCACACCTTTGTTGGCATCGGCCAGGAGCACCGGGCACTGGTAGGCACCCCACCGGTTTCCGGCAGGGTCGGAGCCCTCGTAGAAGAGGAACGGATCCGGATTGGTGTTGGCCGCAGCCATGTCCAGTTTGGGCATACCCACGCGGGAACGGAGCTGATTGATGCTCAGTTCCAGGTCGCTCTGCGTGAGGGTTCCGGCCTCGGCCTTTGCCTCTGCATAGTTGAGCATCACCTCGCCCAGACGGAAGAGGATGAGGTCAATGTAGGAATACGTATCGTCTTCGGGACCCATCAGGTATTTGTCCGGATGGTAGCCGGAGAAGGTTACCAGGAAGTCCGGAGAAGTAACCTTGTCCTCGCCCACGCGCTTGTAGCCGGGAGTACGGATGCTCTGGGACAGGCGGGGGTCACGGTTCTGGGTTTCCTCGGCGAACTGCATCGTCTCCCAGCCGGCTTTGTCGGTGAACCGGGTGCCGTCTTTCATCAGGTAGCTGGCAGCCAGCTTCCTGGTCATGGACGGGCAGCCGCGGGAGCCACCGGTCATGACAGCGCCGGAGTAGTGGTTCACGCCATAGGCCTGGTTGAAGTCACGGGCAAGTATTACCTCATCCGTGAGCGAGGTGGCTTCCATCGTATGGAACAGGTTGTAATAGCTCTTGGCGGGGCCGCCGTCCGTGTGCAGGCTGTAGCCACCGGTCTGGATGAGTTCCAGGGAGACTTTCGCGCACTCGTCCAGATACCAGCTGTAGGGCTTGGCATCGGCGGGCAGCGTCTGGAGGAAGACGTCGCCGGCGTGGTACTTGCGGAAAGTACCCTCGAACAGGCAGACGCGGGATTTAAGGGCCATTGCGGTCCACTTGGTAATCTCATAGGTGCTCTTGGCGGTGGGGAGATTCTCAATGGCGTAATCCAGGTCCCCGAGGATGTTCTGCATCACCAGTTCGCGGCTGTCGCGGGGCTTCTTGAGTTTCTCTGTCTCGGACGATCCGATGGTGCTGTCGTACCACGGCACGTCGCCAAAGCGCTTGACTTTTTCGAAATAGACATAGGCACGGAAGAAACGGGCCAGGGCGCCGTATTTGGCGCGGACCGCCGCATCCGGGCAGTTGTTCATGTCTTCCAGGAGGGTGTTGATGTTGCGCAGGGCGCCCCAGCTCCAGCCGCCGCCGCTGCTGGGAATGGTGCGCAGGCCCATCTCCTCGTTGGTGAGATTGTTCTGGGTATAATGGTCGTCGTTGGCCTCATACAGATCCCCCGTGGGGAAGTTCTCATAGAAGACCATCGCGAAAGCCCTGATCTGGCTCTCGTCCCTGAAGAAGGACGGCTCCGTCATTTTGTCGCGGGGAACGGCGTCCAGAAGGTCGTCGCAGCCGGTGAATGCGAACCCGGCAAGCACAAACAGAATCGGGAATAATATCTTTTTCATTGCAGGATTCATTAAAGGGTTACATCAATACCGAAGGTGAAGCTCTTCTGCCAAGGGTACACACGGCCGGTACTGCCGGCCTGGGCCATTTCGGGATCTACGTAATCACCGTGCAGGCCGGGAGCCCAATAGAAGAGATTTTCACCGGAGAAGAACACGCGCAGTTTCTGGATGTACACCTTCTTGGTGAGTTTCTCCGGAAGCGTGTAGCCGAAGGTAAGATTCTTCAGACGCAGATAACCGATGTCCTGCAGGTAACGGGTGTTGGCCACGCCCAGCGGACGGGCATCGCTCATGGACACGTAGCCGTGCGGACGCGGATAGTAGGCGTTCGGGTTTTCCTCGCTCCAGCAATCGTTCAGGAAGTCCCTGGGAACGAAAGTCTGGTAGGCGCGGTCATAGAGGAACCAGAAGGAACGGAAGCCGGCCGCAGGATACCAGTTCATATGGCCGATTCCCTGGAAGAAAACGGCCAGGTCGAAACCATTCCAGCCTGCACTGAGGTTGAGGCCATAATTGTAGCGGGGCTGGCTGTTGCCGATGATGGTCCAGTCGCCGCTGTCCCCTACCCGCTCGTTGCCTTTGTCGATGGCCCCGTTTTTATCCAGGTCCACAAAGCGCATTTCACCGGCATAGAGGCCATTGGGAGAAGAGGCGCTGCGCGGGAAAATCTGGGAGTCATTCACCTTGGACTGGTCTACGGCATAGGCAGCGGCTTCCGCATCCGTAGCAAACAGACCGTCCACGGTGTAACCCCAGATGTCACCGTACTTCTGCCCTACCCAGTAGGTCTTCGCAAAGAGCTTGTCCCGATTGTTGAAACGGGTGATGTGGGAGACATAGTCGCTGAACACGAGGTTGGCGCCGTAGGTGAACGGCTTGCCGGCCAGCTTGAAGGAATCCCTCCAGCCGATGGTGAATTCATAACCCATGGTGCGGAGATCGGCCGAATTCTCTTTAGGAACGCTGGCGCCGTACACTGCAGGCAGGGGCTCACCGGCGGTGAGCATGTCCTTGGTGTCGCGGATGTAACCTTCGATACTGAACTCCAGACGGTTCTGCAGGAAGGCCAGGTCGATACCCAGGTTGCTCTGGACGGAACGCTCCCAGGTGAGGCCGGAGGAAACCGGTGCGCTGAGGGTGGCCGACGGCAGTTTGCCGCCGCCCAGGAGATAGCTGGACTGGCCGCTGGTGTCCACGGTGCGGATGGCGGGATAGTAGGAGCTCATCTGCTGGTTGCCCAGCTGACCATAGGAAAAACGGATCTTGGCATTGTCCCACCAGCCCTTGAGCGGCTGGAAGAAAGGTTCTTCGGAGATTCTCCAACCCAGGGAGGCCGACGGGGAGAATACCCAGCGGTGACCGCGGAGGAAGCGGGAAGAACCGTCGTAGCGGCCGTTCAGTTCCAGGAGGTAGCGACCCTTATAGTCGTAGTTGATACGGGCGAAGTAACCTGCGGTCTTGAGCTCGTTCTGGCCGCCGCTGGTTACCATGCGCTTGTAGCTCTGGCCCTCTTCCGGATAGTTCTCCGAAGCACCCACCAGATCCAGGTCGTTCAGTTCTGTCGTGTACAGGTTGTAACCCTGGAGGCCGAGGTCCTTGATGTGGCGTTTTTCATAGTTCACGCCGGCCATCACCTTGAAGTTGTGGGCTTCGGCCCAGCTGTGTTCATAGGTGGCGTACAGGTTGTAGGCCTGATAAATGTTGGTGGAGGCGCTTTCCGTGAGTTTGTCCACGAGGCCCTTGCCTTCATTCAGCACCGTCTCCACCACACCGGGATACTGGGAATACTCGCCCAGGGTGGCGCGGTTCACATAGCCGCCGTATTTGAAGGTATAGGTGTAGTCACCCTTGATGCTGAGGCCCTTGAGGGGCGTAAGGGTGAAGTCGATGGTCTCGCTGAGGTTATCCACCGTATCGTTGTTGAAGTGGTCGCTGAACAGACTCATCAGCGTACCGTCCATGATCGTGTAGTTGTTGTACTTTGTCGTGTACACATTCGTTCCATCCGGGTTGAAAGCCGGATAGCTGGCCAAGGCGTGGACGGTGCTGTCGCCGAAGGTGTTGTTGATACCGCTGCGGCCGGGATAGAAATAGGCGCTGTTGAAATAGCTGGTGTTGGACCCGATCTTGAGCCAGTCCGTCACCTTGAAGGAAATCTTCGCACGCAGGTTCACCCGCTTGTAGTTATCCGGCTTGTCCTTGAACATACCCTGTTCGTAGGTGTAGCCGCCGGAAACCAGGTAGGAGAGGGCATCCGTTGCACCGCTCATGGTGATCATGTGGCTGTAGGTGGGCTTGATGTCGTTGTACAGCACGTGATACCAGTCCGTATTGGCGTAGTAGTTATACACGTCCTGACCGTCTACGTTGGTGATGGTCACCCACGGGCGGGCGGGATTCTCCGTCACGTCGTTGCGACGGATCCAGAGTTCCTGCATGTCTGCGTCCGTGTAATTGGCATACTTGGTGCCGGGGCTGTAACGGGACCAGAACAGGTTGGTCATGTAGACGTGGTCGTAACCGCGCGTTTCAAAGTCCGTGCTGGTGGTGGGAGCAGTGAGGCCGAAGCGGCCGCTGTAGCTCACCTTGGCCCGGCCGTCCTTTTCCTTGGTGCCGTTCTTGGTGCTCACCAGGACGACACCGGCGGAACCTTTTGCACCGTAGATGGCCGCGGCAGCGGCATCCTTGATGACGGAGATGTTGTCTACATCGGCCGGGTTGATGTACTGGAGGTCACCTTCCACGCCGTCGATCAGGACGAGGGGCGAGCCGCCGTTGATGGAGTTCCAACCACGGATGTTCAGGTTGGCGGCCTGGCCGGGACGGCCGGAACCGGAAGTGATGTTGAGGCCGGGGACCGAACCCTGCAGCATGTGGGCAACGTCCAGGGAAGTACGGTCCTTGAGGGCTTCGGCCTTGATCACGGACACGGCACCGGTGAGGTTGGTCTTCTTGGTGGTACCGTAACCCACGGCCACGGCATCCTCCAGGACGAAGCTGTCCTCTTCCAGGATGATGGTGATTTGCTTTCGTCCGTTGACGGGTTCCTGTTTGGTGGCATAGCCCAGGCAGGAAACCTCAAGGATTGCATTCGGACTTACCGTGATGGAGAAATTACCATCGAAGTCCGTCACAGCGCTGGCGCCTTCTGCCTGGATCACGGCCCCGATCACGGGTCCTGCCGCATCCTGCACGGTGCCCTTCACTGTCTGCTTCTGCGCATACGCGCAAACTGTCATTCCCAGCAGGACTGACAGAATGGTAAACAGTTTTTTGTGCAACATTGTGTTTATAGATTTAGTTGTGTTAGTTATGCGTTATTTAACTATCTGAAAAACAAAGATAAATCTTTACGCGTGCATATACAAGCCCTCGCACGCGCAATAGTAGACGGTACGGACGGCACATAGTAAGATAATAATCTGATAATTAGATTATTAAATACTTTTATAAACGAAAAATAGTAGATGCCGAAAGGCGATGGATTTACGCTTTCCCAATTTCCATGAGCCGGGACTCAAACTCCTCGTTCGGGCACAAGGACGCCTTCCTGAGTTTAACCCTGTAGTTGTAGATGGTAGAAGGCGACTTCTTGAGGAAGCGGGCTATATCGGCCGATTCCTTAACCCCCAGACGGATGAGGGCGAAGATGCGGATCTCGTTGTTCAGCCGGCCCTCGGGCAGATTTCGTCCGATCCGGCTGTCCTCCTGGAGGAGGGCGTTGAGCTGGCTCACGAAATCCGGGAAAACGCTCAGGAAAACCCGGTCGAATTCCTGCAGCAGGGTTTCCCGGCGTGCGTCGATGAATTCGTCGGAGCGGAGGGCATGCGTTATCTCGTCCAGGTCCTTGGACTTGGCGATGACGCGGATGGAGGACCGGTATTCCTCCAGGCTGTTGATGTGGTCCGTGAACATGGCCACATACTGCCCCAGCGTGTTCTCCCTGAGCTCATTGGCTTTCTTTACTTCCAGAATATGCTGCTGAAGGTCGTCGTTGATGCTTTTGATGGTCTTGTCGTACTTGAGAACGCGTTTCTGGTAGCGGCGTACGAAATAGAGGCCTGCTACGGCCAGCACCAGCAGAAGGGCCATCAGGAAGATGATGAGGTAAATATCCTGAAAGCGCCGGCGGTTCACCTGTTCGTAGGAGGACATGACCCTTGGCATGAAGGCCGATATTTCCGTGAGGCAGATCCTGGCATCCGAGAGGATGGCGTCCTGATGGGCGCGGGTGATATAGGAGAAGGCCTTCCGGGTCTGGCCTCTGGCCATCACCATCCTGGCCGTCTGGATCAGGGAACGGGAGGCCCGAACCCCGTGGCCCAGGTCATAACGGGCGCTGATGGCATAGTGTACCAGGGCCTTGTCCATATTCCCCTCCAGCCGGTAAGTCTTGGCGATGCAATAGTGCAGGATGGCGAGGTCGTCCACAGAGTTGTTCCGCGTCCGGATGGCGTGTTCCAGTTTTTCACGGCCCTTTCCCGGATTACCCTTATCGATTTCATATTCCGCACTGTAAGTATGAAAATACAGCATGGTGCTGTCGGCGGAGCTGAAATACAGGTCCCGGTAATGGTGTTCCAGCGAGTCCAGCCTGTCGTTGAACAGCGGGTCCTTGTTGGTGAGTTTTAATCCGTGATACAGGACGGTATAGGCCCTGTAATAATCGCACAGGCGCTGTCTGGTAAGATGGTCGTCTACCGCGATACTTTCCAGGGCATCCTGCGCGTAGCGGTACAGTCCGGAAATCAGGTAACGGTCCGCCTTGTCCATGGCGGCGTCGTTGATGAGCGTCCGGTCGCCGATTCCCCGGGCCAGGTCTTCCTTCAGATGGACATAGACCAGGGCCGAGTCCAGACGCGACTTGGCGTACTCCTCATACAGGCTATTCAGGATCTGATAACGGCTATAGGGATTCTCGGCCTGGGCAAGCTGATCCCGAAGGACCGAGCAGTGCGCTTCCTTGGAAGCCGTGATGATTTCTTCGGCCTGGATGACCCGGTCCAATTCCCGCAGGGCGGCTTTAACCTCAGTGTCCGCGCTGCCGTGGTTACCACAGGACAGCGCGAACACAAGGGACAGGCTCAGGCTCAGGCGAAGGCGCATCATTAAAAACTACTTGCTGCGCAGGCGCTTGTCTTCAATGGAGGCCGATTTCCGCACGAGAGAGCCGTTGACGGCGGCCTTGGGCTGGGTGCGGCGTACGTAGTTGATGGTGTGCACCGGCGTACGGTCCTCTCTCACGGATGCCTTGGTCTTGACCATGGTCATCGGGAATTCCGGAACTTTTTGGTTAAAATGGTACCACAGCTGATCCTTGTCGCTGTAGATGGAGTAGCGCATGCTGTTGTAGGCCGGCTTGTAAACCTTTCCATTCACCTCGAATTCGGTATTGCCGGCGTTCAGGACCACGGAAGCGCCGTTATCTTCGGCCCAACCGACTTCCCAGCCTTCCCAGTCATCTACCTTCTCTCCGGAGCTTTCCACATAGGTTCCCACGAACATATAGTCCACGGTGCCCAGATTCTCATAGTTCTCGTACCGGGCGATGAACTGGATGAAGAAGGACAGGGTGCCGTCGTCCATCAGCCGGGTCTCGATCCAGTCGTCCTCCTGGTTCATCTCGACATCAGCACCAGCACCAGCTTCCCAGCCGTCCACGCGGTAGAAGTAATTGTTCTCGATAGGAGAAACCTCTATGTCGTAGAACCGATAGCGGTCGCCCACGTGCCATACGCCCAGCCAGGCGCTGTATTCGGCCGTAGCGGCCTCTTCCACCACATCTGCGGTGCCCTTGCAATAATGGTAGGTGGGCTTGCCGTTCTTGGCAATTTCAATGAGGTAGGCGGTATAGACGTTGTGGATAAGGATGCCGGAATAGAAGGTCTTGATCTTCTTGTTGAAGACCTCGTTCAATTCGGTGAAACTAATGTTCTGATTCTTGGCCGTCTGCAGGGTGGCGGCCACCTCCTCATCGATGAAAGTCTTCAGGTTCCCGTTATACAGGTTGACGAAATCGTCTTCCGTAACCGTGCGAAGGATGAAGTAGTTGTCTCCGGGATAGTTGAACTGAAATTCTTCCGTCATAGAGTCCTCATACATGGTGCGGCCGCGGTACTGGACACTCCAGTCCGTACGTTCGTAAAGCTGTGTCGTGGGGGTCGTGGGTGTTGTGGGCGTCGTAGGTTGGGTTCCTCCTCCGCCGTGGGGACGGTAATAATCCGTGCGGGTGCCGGTGCAACCGCTTAAAAGTATCATGGCCGCTATCGCCAGCCATGAGAGGTAGCGCATAGTCTTCATCGTTCAAAAGCTTTTCTCGTTTACAAAGGTAGCAAATTTCCGGCCAAAAGCCTAACCCGAGGCAAACTGCAGAAAAGAAGGACAGTAATAATTCGTATTTTTTCGCAGTCGGGACTTCGCAAACGTTTCATTGAACCTTAACCACCTTATCGCGAGGAAACTGGTTCTTTTCCCTTATTATTGCCTATCTTTGCCATCAGATATGAAACACTTTTACTTTTTACTGCCGCTGATGCTGTGGTGCGGCATCGCGGGTGCGCAGAACAAGTATGCGGGAGCCTATTACGTCTACGACTACAAGAATGCGCCGGCGATGACGCCGGCGCCGGAAGGGTATCGGCCATTTTATATCAGCCACTTCGCCCGGCACGGCGCACGCTACTGCACCAGCGAGTATGAGACCCTGTACACGCTGCTTTCCAAGGCCGAGAACAACGCCCTCCTCACGGAGGAAGGGAAAACCCTCTGCAAGCGTTATCTGGCCTTCTACCGGAAGGTAAAGGTCTGCGCCGGAAACCTCACCGGGACCGGCAAGGCGCAGCACCGCGCCATCGCCGGACACATGTTTGCACGCTTTCCCACAGTATTCGAAGGCCCCACGCATGTGGAAGCCGTTTCCACCGAATCCCCGCGGGTGATCATGAGCATGTGGTCCTGCCTGTCCCAGCTGCAATCGCTGGACCGGGATATCGCGGTGAAGGCCGACGCATCGGCCAAGTACTGCAGCTGGCTGCAGCCCAACCTCAAATCCAACCCCCATCTGATCAAGGGCGCGTACGCGCACGGAAGGGCGGCCCAAGAGGCCTCAAGAGCCTTTTTTATGGAAACCGTCCCCTGGAAGGAGATTGTGGCGAGGTATTTCACGGAAGAGGACGCCCTGGAGCAGCTTAAGAGCTCACCCGAGCAGTTTATCGGCCTGCTGCATTCCATTGCGGCCGACACTTATTGCCTGGACACGGATCAAGGCTGCTTCGACGACATCTTCTCCGAGGAGGAGTCGGCGGCCATCTGGCGGGCGAGCTCGCACCTCGCCCGCTATGAGGTGTCGGAAAGCCTGGCGGCCGACTATGCGGCCTATACCCTGGAGCAGATCATTCAATCGGCCGATGCAGACATCGCAAGCGGCGGGACGCAACTGCGTCTGCGCTTCGGCCACGACGCAGCCCTCGCGCCCCTGATTGCACTGATGGACGTGAACGGCTTTGGCCGCACCGCTACAACCATTGCGGAACGGGCGGAATTCTTCCCCAGCTACGAGGTGCCCATGGGTTGTTCCCTGCAGCTGATTTTTTTCCGGAACGCCTCCGGCGACATCCTGGTGAAGGTGCTGCTGAACGAAGCCGAGGCCACCCTCCCCTTCCCCGCCGTAAGCGGGCCCTATTACAACTGGGAGGACTTCAAGGCCCATTACTGGCCCGTTGTCAGGGCCTCGAAATACAGAATTGCCGCCAAGGAGCCCCTGGCTGCGCTCAAGGACGTAGACTAAGGCTGGACGGGGATAACGGAAACTGCACAGTTGACGTCGGTACGGAAGGAGACACACAAGGCGCGGGTCTCCCTCCTCTCCGGCGCAGGTTCCATAAAAAGGTCGAAGCCTGCTCCAGCGATATTGCTTCTCACGTGTGTGGAAGGCACATTCCATGGCGCAGGCCTTGGCACTTTTGCAGAACCTGCGCCACCAAGCTAGGGCACCTGCACCAATCCATCTGTCTCCATCGTTAAAGCACAGTCACCGGGGCTAGAACGCAGAAAGTGTGCTTTAACCACACGCAATCATGTCTCCGGAATCAGGAGACACAAAAAAAGCGCCCTCCGATAGAGAGGGCGCTTTGGTTGAAGAGGAACGGTCTGCTACAGCTCGTTCATCGCCTCGATGGCGTCGGTCTTGGAGCCTACCACGATATCCTGGTAGCGGGCCAGGCCGGTGCCGGCAGGGATGAGATGGCCGCAGATGACGTTCTCCTTGAGGCCTTCAAGATTGTCCACGCGGGCGCGGATGGCAGCCTCGCTCAGCACCTTGGTGGTCTCCTGGAAGGAGGCGGCGCTGATGAAGGAACCGGTCTTGAGGGCCGCGCGGGTGATACCCTGCAGCACCTGGGAGGCGGTGGCGGGTTTGGCGGGACGGACGACCATCAGCTTGGCGCCCTGGCGTTCCAGGGAACCGTTTTCGCCGCGGAGGTCGCGGGCGCTGATGATGTCTCCTTCCTGGAACCGCACGCTGTCGCCGGCTTCCTCGACATAGTACTTGCCGAAGATGGCGTCGTTGCGGTCCATAAACTCCCACTTGTCCACCAGTTCCTCCGGGAGGAATTCGGTGTCGCCGGGATCGCCGATCTGAACCTTGCGCATCATCTGGCGGACGATGATCTCGAAGTGTTTATCGTTGATCTTCACGCCCTGCAGACGATACACGGCCTGGATTTCGTTCACGATGTATTCCTGCGCCTTCACAGGTCCAAGGATGTTCAGGATGTCGGTGGGCGAAGTGCCGCCGTCCGAGAGACGGGAGCCGGCCTTCACGTAGTCGTTCTCCTGAACCAGGATCTGCTTGGTCATAGGAACCTCATAGTGGCATTCCTTGCCGCTGCGGTTCTTCACGATGATATCACGTTTACCGCGCTTGACCTTCCCCATCAGGACCTCACCGTTGATCTCGGAGAGGATGGCGGGGTTGGACGGGGTACGGGCTTCGAAGAGTTCCGTCACGCGCGGCAGACCGCCGGTAATATCGGAGGCCTTGCCGATGGCGCGCGGAATCTTGATCACCACGTCGCCCACCTTCACGGCGGCGCCGTCGCCCATCATGATGTGGGCGCCCACGGGCAGGTTGAAAGTGCGCAGGATCACGCCCTTATCGTCCACGATGTGCATGGACGGGCTCTTGGTCTTGTCGCGGCTTTCAATGATCACTTTGTCCGTATTGGTGGCGAATTCGTCGGCGCTTTCCTCACGGTAAGTGACGCCCTCGACCATATTCTCGAAGCGGACGGTACCGGCGGTTTCCACGATGGTGGTGGCGTTGTAGGCATCCCATTCGCAGATGAGGTCTCCCTTCTTTACCTTCGCGCCGTCCTTGAAGTACAGCGTGGAGCCGTAAGGGATGTCATACTGGGAATAGGTCATACCGGTGCGCTCGTCCACGATGCGGAGTTCCGTCATACGGGACACCACCACGGGGGTCACGCTGCCGTCCTCGTTCTCACGGTCGATGGTGCGCAGCTCCTCGAACTGGAGCTTGCCCTCGTACTTGGAGACGATGGTGTTATCCGCCACGGCACCGGAGGCGGTACCACCCACGTGGAAGGTACGGAGCGTAAGCTGCGTACCGGGTTCGCCGATGGACTGAGCGGCGATAACGCCCACCACTTCACCGGTTTCCACCATGCGGCTGGTAGCCAGGTTGCGGCCGTAGCACTTGGCGCACACACCCTTGCGGGATTCGCAGGTGAGGACGCTCCTAATCTCCACCTGCTCGATGGGCAGGGTGTCGATGAGGGCGGCCACATCCTCGCGGATCTCCTCGCCGGCGGCGATAATGAGTTCGCCGTTCAGCGGGTTGTAGATGTCGTGCACGGAAGTGCGGCCCAGGATCCTTTCACCAAGGGATTCCACCACCTCGTCCTTGTTCTTGATGGCCGTGGCGATGAGGCCGCGGAGGGTACCGCAGTCTTCCTCGGTGATGATCACGTCGTGGGAGACGTCCACCAGACGACGGGTCAGGTAACCTGCGTCGGCGGTCTTCAGGGCAGTATCGGCCAGACCCTTACGGGCGCCGTGCGTGGAGATGAAGTACTCCAGCACCGACATACCTTCCTTCAGGTTGGACACGATCGGGTTCTCGATGATTTCCGCTCCGGCGGCGCCGCTCTTCTGGGGCTTGGCCATGAGGCCGCGCATACCGCAGAGCTGCTTGATCTGCGTGGTGGAACCACGGGCGCCGGAATCCAGCATCATATACACCGGGTTGAAACCCTGTTGGTCGGCCGAGATTTCCTTCTTCACGATGTCCGTGAGCTTGTTGTCGATGCTCGTCCAGAGGTCGATCACCTTGTTGTAACGCTCGTTGTTCGTGAGAAGACCCATCATATAGTTGGCCTTGATGCCTTCCACATCGGCATAACCCTGCTCGACGAGGGCGGTCTTTTCCTCGGGGATGAGGACGTCGCCCAGGTTGAAGGAGATGCCCGCGCGGAAAGCCTGGTCGTAACCCAGGTTCTTGATGTCGTCCAGGAACTGGGCGGTACGGGTGACGCCCGTGTGCTTGATCACGTTGGTGATCACGCTGCGCAGGGCCTTCTTGCCCAGCACCTCGTTCACATAGGGCACTTCCTCGGGCATATACTGGTTCACGATGATGCGGCCGGCGGTGGTTTTCACCATCTCATAACCCTTGCTCAGATCCTGCTTGTCCTTGGGCAGCCGGACCTGGATGGGGGCGTGCATATCCACGACCTTTGCGTCGAAGGCGATGATCACCTCTTCGGGGCCGTAGAACTTGAGACCGGAACCCTTGGCACCGGGACGTTCTTTCGTGATATAGTACAGACCCAGCACCATATCCTGCGAAGGAACGGTGATAGGAGAGCCGTTGGCGGGATTGAGGATGTTGTGAGAGCCCAGCATCAGCAGCTGCGCCTCCATAATGGCGGCGTTGCCCAGAGGCAGATGGATGGCCATCTGGTCACCGTCGAAGTCCGCGTTGAAAGCGGTACAGGCGAGCGGATGCAGCTGGATGGCCTTGCCTTCGATCATACGGGGCTGGAAGGCCTGGATACCCAGACGGTGCAGGGTAGGTGCACGGTTCAGGAGTACCGGGTGGCCTTTCATCACGTTCTCCAGGATGTCCCAGATGACGGGATCCCTGCGGTCCACGATCTTCTTCGCGCTCTTGACGGTCTTCACGATGCCGCGCTCGATGAGCTTGCGGATGACGAACGGCTTGTAAAGCTCGGCCGCCATAAACTTCGGGAGACCGCACTCGTGCATATTGAGTTCGGGACCCACGACGATAACCGAACGGGCGGAGTAGTCCACACGCTTACCCAGGAGGTTCTGGCGGAAGCGGCCCTGCTTGCCCTTGAGGGAATCCGACAGGGACTTGAGGGCACGGTTGCTTTCGCTCTTGACGGCCGACGACTTCTTGGAGTTGTCGAACAGGCTGTCCACGGCCTCCTGCAGCATACGTTTCTCGTTGCGCAGGATCACTTCCGGAGCCTGGATCTGGATGAGTTTCTTGAGGCGGTTGTTACGGATGATGACGCGCCTGTAAAGGTCGTTCAGGTCACTCGTAGCGAATCGGCCGCCATCCAGCGGAACCAGCGGGCGCAGGTCCGGAGGGGTGACGGGAATCACCTTCATAATCATCCATTCGGGACGGTTCACGTCCTTGGACTCCTGGAACCACTTCACCACGGAGAGACGCTTGAGGATCTCGGTCTTGCGCTGCTGGGAGCTCTCCGCACGCATTTCGCGGCGCAGACTCCGGCCCAGCTCCTCGACGTCGATTTCCTTCAGGAGGTCGTAGATGCCCTCGGCGCCCATCTTGGCGACGAGGTTCATCCCGTCTTCCCACACCAGGCCTTCCTCCGTCTTCTTGCGGCGGATTTCGGCCAGGCGGTCCATGGCGGTGAGGTATTCATCCTCCGAGAGGAGGTCCATCTTCTGCAGGTGCAGGTCCTCGGGGGCTTCGTCGGTTCCCAGCAGACCGGGATTCACCACGATGTATTTCTCGTAGTAAATGACGGCTTCCAGTTTCTTGGAAGGCACGCCCAGCAGGGCGCTGATCTTGTTGGGAGCGCTCTTGAAGTACCAGATGTGGGCTACGGGCACGGTGAGGGTGATGTGACCCATACGTTCGCGGCGCACCTTTTTCTCGGTGACTTCCACGCCGCAGCGGTCGCACACGATACCGCGGTAGCGGATCCTCTTGTACTTGCCGCAGTAGCATTCGTAGTCCTTCGTGGGACCGAAGATCTTCTCGCAGAAGAGGCCTTCACGCTCCGGCTTATAGGTCCTGTAGTTCACCGTTTCCGGTTTCAGGACCTCGCCGCAGGAACGCTCGGTGATGTCTTCCGGAGAAGCGAGCGAAACGCAGATGCGGGAGAAATTGCTCTTTACCTTGTTTTCTTTATTGTTAAAAGCAGGCATAGTTCGTTTCTTCTTTTAGTCCACACTTAGTCCAATGTTACCTTGAGGCCCAGGCCGCGAAGTTCGTGCAGGAGCACGTTCAGGGACTCGGGGATGCCCGGGGTGGGCATCGGGTCGCCCTTGACGATGGCTTCGTAGGTCTTGGACCTGCCGTTCACGTCGTCGGACTTCACGGTGAGAATCTCCTGGAGGGCGTTGGCCGCACCGTAGGCCTCGAGGGCCCACACTTCCATTTCGCCGAAGCGCTGGCCGCCGAACTGCGCCTTACCGCCGAGCGGCTGCTGGGTGATAAGCGAGTACGGGCCGATGGAACGGGCGTGCATCTTGTCGTCCACCATATGACCGAGCTTGATCATGTAGATGACACCCACGGTGGCGGGCTGGTCGAACCAGTCGCCGGTGCCGCCGTCGCGGAGGCGGGTCTTACCGAACCTCGGGACACCGGCTTTGTCGGTGTAGCTGCAAATCTCGTCGATGGAGGCGCCGTCGAAGATGGGCGTGGAGAACTTCAGGCCCAGTTCACGGCCGGCCCAACCGAGCACGGTCTCGTAAATCTGGCCCAGGTTCATACGGGAAGGCACGCCCAGCGGGTTCAGGACGATGTCCACGGGAGTACCGTCCTCAAGGAACGGCATATCCTCCTGGCGGACGATCTTCGCCACGATACCCTTGTTGCCGTGACGGCCGGCCATCTTGTCACCCACGGTGATCTTGCGCGTCTTGGCGATATAGACCTTGGCGATCTGCATCACGCCGTTCGGAAGCTCGTCACCCACCTTGATCTTGTCCAGCTCGCGCTTGGCGCGGGTTTCGGCCTCTTTATGGGCGATAAGATAGGCGCTCACGAGGCTCCGGACCATCGCGTTGGTCTTGGCGTCGCCGCACCACTTGGCGGTGGAGATGTTCTGGTAATCAGCCTCCTTCAGACCCTGGAGGGTGAACTCCTTGCCTTTCGGGAAGACTTCCACACCATAGAGGTCGCTCACGCCGGAACTCTTCTTGCCGTTCACGAGGCTCCAGAGCTTCTCGATGAAGCCGGCGCGCAGTTTCTCCGAAGCCTTGTCGAATTCCTGCTGCTTGATTTCCAGACGGGTCTTCAGTTCGGCCTTGGCGCTGCGCTTGCCGCTGCTGCTCTGGACCTTGGCATAGAGGGCGGTCTTGATGACGGTGCCGCTCAGCGAAGGATTGGCCTTCAGGGAAGCGTCCTTCACGTCGCCGGCTTTGTCGCCGAAGATGGCTTTCAGGAGCTTCTCTTCCGGGGAAGGATCGCTCTCGCCCTTCGGGGTGATCTTGCCGATCATAATGTCGCCGGGCTCGATGTGGGCACCCACACGCACGATACCGTCCTTATCCAGGTCCTTGGTGGCGTCTTCGCTCACGTTCGGGATATCGCTGGTGAGTTCCTCCATACCGCGCTTGGTCTCGCGCACCTCGGTGAGGTACTCGTCCACGTGGATGGAAGTGAGCACATCCCACTTCACCATCTCCTCGCTGAGGACGATGGCATCCTCGTAGTTGTAACCCTTCCAGGGCATAAAGGCCACCATCAGGTTGCGGCCCAGGGCCAGCTCGCCGTTCTGGGTGGCGTAACCTTCCGTGAGCACCTGCCCGCCCTTCACGCGGTCGCCCTTGCGGACGAGGGGTTTCAGGCTGATGGTCGTGCTCTGGTTGGTCCGGCGCCAGATGGGGAGCTTGTAGACGGTCTCTTCGGGAGCAAAGCTCACGAATTTTTCGTCGTCCGTGCGGTCGTACTTGATGCGGATCTCATTGGCGTCCACGTAGGTGACGAGGCCTTCCCGCTCCGCGATGATCTGGGTGCGGGAGTCGATGCAGACGCGTTCCTCCAGGCCGGTGCCCACGATGGGGCTTTCGGGCGAAAGGAGCGGAACGGCCTGACGCATCATATTCGCACCCATCAGGGCGCGGTGGGCGTCGTCGTGCTCCAGGAACGGGATGAGGGAAGCGGCCACGGAAGCCATCTGGTTCGGGGCCACGTCCATATAATCCACCTCTTCCTTGGAAACCAGCGGGAAGTCCGCTTCCAGACGGCACTGGATGTGCTCGTCCAGGAGCGTACCGTCATCGGCCATATGCACATTGGCGAGGGCCACGTGCTTGGCCTCCTCCTCTTCCGCGCTCATATAGGTCCAGCCGGTGTCGCTCAGGTCCACCTTGCCGCCCTTCACCTCACGGTAGGGCGTCTCGATGAAGCCGAGGCTGTTGATGCGGGCATACACGCACAGGGAGCTGATAAGGCCGATGTTCGGGCCTTCAGGGCTCTCGATCGGGCACAGACGGCCGTAGTGCGTATAGTGCACGTCGCGCACCTCGAAGCCGGCGCGGTCGCGGGAGAGACCTCCCGGACCCAGGGCGCTGAGGCGGCGCTTGTGCGTAATCTCCGCCAGCGGGTTGGTCTGATCCATAAACTGGCTCAGCTGGCTGGTGCCGAAGAAGGAGTTGATGACGCTGGAAAGCGTTTTCGCGTTGATCAGGTCGATGGGGTTGAACTGTTCGCTGTCGCGCACGTTCATCCTTTCACGGATGGTGCGGGCCATACGGCTCAGACCCACGCTGAACTGGTTGGCGAGCTGCTCGCCCACGGTGCGGACGCGACGGTTGGAAAGGTGGTCGATATCATCCACCGTCTCGCGGCTGTTGATGAGCTGGATGAGGTATTTGATGATTTCGACGATGTCCGTCTTGGTGAGCACGCGGACGCCGGGGTCGATATCCAGGCTGAGCTTCTTGTTCAGGCGGTAGCGGCCCACGATGCCCAGGTCATAGCGCTTTTCGCTGAAGAAAAGCTTGTCGATGACGTCACGGGCGGTGGTCTCATCCGGCGGTTCGGAATTGCGGAGCTGCTTGTAGATGTAGTTCACAGCCTCGATTTCCGTGTTGGTCGGATCCTTCTGGAGGGTGTTGTAGATGATGGAATTTTCGGCCGATACGGTCTCGTCCTTCTGCAGGAGGATGGTCTTCACATCCGTATCTGCGATGCGGGCGATGGTGTCGTCCGTGAGCACCTCACCGCGCTCCACGATGGGAATCGTGCGCTCGATGGGGATCACCTCGCCGGTGTCTTCGTCCTCGAAGTCCTCGATCCAGGTCTTCAGGACGTTGGCGGCGAGCTTGCGCTCCTTATTCTGCTCCAGGACTTCGGGCGTAGCCTCCACTTCGTCGGCCAGGTCGAAACGGTCCAGGATGTCCTTATCGGAGCTGTAGCCGATGGCCCTCAGGAGGGTGGTTACCGGCAGCTTCTTCTTACGGTCGATGTAGGCGTACATCACGTTGTTAATGTCCGTCGCGAACTCGATCCAGGATCCCTTGAAGGGAATGATGCGGGCAGAATACAGTTTGGTACCGTTGGCGTGCATACTCTGGTCGAAGAATACGCCCGGCGAACGGTGCAGCTGGGAAACGATGATACGTTCCGAGCCGTTGATGATGAACGTACCGGCTGGCGTCATATAGGGGATGTTCCCAAGATAGACGTCCTGCACGCGGGTGTCGAAGTCCTCGTGCTCCGGGTCCGTGCAAGAAAGGCGGAGTTTTGCCTTCAGAGGAACGTTGTAGGTGAGTCCTCTCTCAAGACATTCCTCGATGGAGTACTGCGGCGGATCGATGAAGTAATCGATGAACGTGAGTTCGTAGTTGTTCCGCGTGTCCTCAATCGGGAAGATTTCCTGGAAAACCTGGTACAGACCTTCGCTTTTGCGGCTGTCCGGCGTGGTTTCCAGCTGGAAGAAGTCCTTGAACGACTTCAGCTGGACCTCCAGCAGATCCGGGTACTCCAGAATTTTGGATGTTGCGAAATTGATTCGCGGCTGGATAGTCTTTTTAGACATGTTCTGCCTTTTGTTATGGGGAATAATTAAAAAGACGGAAAAAAGGTTTAGAGCCTATTGGGGGCTCTAAACCTGTTTGGGGTCTCCCATCCAGGGGAGCGGCGGGAACTACTTGAGTTCAACCTCGGCGCCGGCTTCCTCGAGGGCAGCCTTCAGGGCCTCGGCCTCAGCCTTGGACACCTTCTCCTTGACAGCCACGGGGGCCTTGTCAACGAGTTCCTTGGCTTCCTTCAGGCCAAGACCGGCATTCTCCTTAACGGCCTTGATGACCTGGAGCTTAGCCTGTCCGGCGCTGGTGAGGATCACGTCGAATTCGGTCTGCTCGGCGGGACCGGCAGCTTCGGCGGCGGCGGCGGGAGCGGCGACTGCAACGGCTGCAGCGGCGGGCTCGATGCCATATTCTTCCTTCAGGATCTTAGCAAGTTCCTGGACATCCTTAACGGTGAGGTTCACGAGTTCCTCGGCGAGTTTCTTAACGTCTGCCATAATTGTAAATTTTTAAATTGTTTGTTATTATTTGTTTTCTTTTTCTTCGAGAGTCTTGACGAGGCCGGCGATCTTCTGCGAACCACCATTTTCGAGAGCGCTGATAACGTTCTGGAGCGGGGACTGAAGCATACCGATGATCTCGCCGATGAGGTCCTCTTTGGACTTGATGTTTACGAGCTCTTCCAGTTTGTCGGCGCCCACGAATGCGCATTCCTGCACATAGGCGGCCTTAAGGGCGGGCTTTTCGTTACCGGCCTTGTTGTACTTCTTGATGAGCTTGGCAGGAACTGCCGGGCCCTCGGCGTACATAATGGCGGTATTGCCTTCCAGCGCGGGAGCGAGAAGCTCCATTTCCGCGTTCTGGGTGTCCTTAATCACCTTGTGGAAAAGGGTGTTCTTGACAACGGTGAGCTTGATGCCTTCGTTGAAGCAGTCGCGACGGAGGGAAGCGGTCTGTTCCGCGTTCAGTCCCTCGATGTTCACGATGTAGAAGTTGGGCCACTGGGCCATGTTGGCCTTGATGGCTGCGATAACCTGTTCTTTCAGTTCTTTTTTCATTGCTTACTCCTCCTACAGATTACTCAGCGGTAAAGCCTTTGGGATCCAGCTTGATGGCCGGGGACATCGTGGTGCAGATGGTGCAGCCCTGGAAATAGGTGCCCTTCAGGGACTGGGGCTTGAGTTTCAGGACGGCGGAGACGAACGCACGGGCGTTGGCTTCGATCTGCTCTGCGGTGAAAGAGGCCTTGCCGATAGCGGCGTGGATGATACCGGTCTTGTCCACCTTGAAATCGATCTTACCACCCTTCACGTCCTTGACGGCGTTGCCGACTTCCATCGTCACGGTGCCGGTCTTGGGGTTGGGCATGAGGCCGCGGGGACCGAGGATACGGCCGATCTGGCCCACCTTGGCCATCACGGACGGGGTGCAGATAATCACATCCACATCGGTCCAGCCTTCCTTGATCTTGTTGATGTATTCGTCCAGGCCCACATAGTCGGCGCCTGCTTCCTTGGCTTCGTTTTCCTTGTCCGGGGTGCACAGAACCAGCACGCGGGTGACCTTACCGGTACCTGCAGGCAGGGTGACAACGCCACGGATCATCTGGTTGGCCTTACGAGGGTCCACACCCAGATTGGTGGTGATTTCCACGGAAGCGTCGAACTTGGTGTAGGTGATCTCCTTCAGAAGCGCGCAAGCCTCGGGGAGGGAGTAAACCTGCGTCTTGTCATACTTGGCAAGGACGGCTTTCTGGTTTTTGGTCAGTTTGCTCATAATGTACGCTCCTTTTAAATGTTTTCGGGCATTTCACCTTCCACCTTGATACCCATCGAACGGGCCGTTCCGGCTACCATAGACATAGCGCTGCGGAGCGTGAAGGCGTTCAGGTCGTGCATCTTGGACTGGGCGATCTCCTTCACCTGATCCCAGATGACGGTAG